>Ga0206839_1127_pt1 | contig 17140 bp, 15 predicted proteins | sample Alteio_BWOrgCont_27_FD_152883 | JGI IMG/M metagenome (GOLD analysis project Ga0206839, IMG submission 152883) | Enriched cells from forest soil in Barre Woods Harvard Forest LTER site, Petersham, Massachusetts, United States -... | ecosystem: Environmental > Terrestrial > Soil > Temperate forest >... | reverse complement strand
ACAGTCACCCCCCAACACCATTTCTTCGTGCCGAGGCAAAACGCCTGGGTCTCTATCGGAGACCTCAGCGTAGGAGACACGGTGTTAGAAGGTGAAGGCGCGGCCGCCCACGAAGTCAAAATCACCAAACTGGATTTCGATACGGCAAGCCCATTGGTGAACGTTTACAACTTCCACGTCCTTAACTACAGCGACTACTACGTCAACGGCGTTCTGGTGCATAACGAAGATTACTTAGAAGAGGATTGCATGCAACTTCAGAAGAACAACGCCGACAAACTGATGCTACAAGTGAATTTCGTACCTAGAGTGGAAATTAAAATGAACTTTGAAGGGGAGGAAGTTTAATATAAGGGGAATATTAAAAGTCATTTCATGACATTTTTTAAAATTTGAAGCAGGAGGCGGGTCACGAACTTGCCTCCTGCTATTTTTTATTCGAACATTTTACGTTTTGACTTCTGACTTTTCCAGCGAAGGGCGGCTGGAGGCGGAATTTATTAAGAACTGAAATATCAGGAAGAACAGTGTAAGGATCCAGGCTCCGATACTGATGATTAAAAAGAGATACTCGGGTCCACTGCGCCGGAAGATCAGATCCACGTTACCTTTGGCGTAAAGGGCCATCATATTGGGTCCTGCCTGATAGAGAGGGATGGTTTGGTCGTCCTGTATGGCCGTCCAATCAGGAAAATAAGGAATTTTAACGTAAACCCACCGCACTTGGGGGGAATTGATTTTTAATGAGTATCTCTCCGACGACACAGGCGTCAGAAACAATGATTCATTTTTCGCCGGCCTGGCATCGCCACCTGGCACCTCTTGGGCGAGAACCGGCAAAACGGTTAGGTCTGTCCCCCCCCACCACAGAGCCTGGGCCTTCCGCCAATTCCATTTAGGATAAGCGATGGGGGATTTGGGCAGGAACATGGCCAAATTGTTGGGCATGACGTAGAGGACGTGATCAATATTTACAGAACCCTGCTTCTGATTTTTTAAAGTTACGGACAACTGCTTTCCTTCAGCGAAATCAATAAGCCCCTTTGGATACAAAGTGTTTGAAAGAATCCAAGTGGGCCCCAAAAGAAGGGCGTGGGCCAGGGCCTGGGACGGGTTCTTCGGAGCTATTGGCGAGAATTGGGTATTGGCGTGTTTGTCCATTTCAACAAGAAATCCGAAGATGAACGGCGCCACTATGGATGAATCGATATCAAATCCATTGAGTAAATCATAATTCTGAGAAAGGTAAGCGCCGGCGATTTGATAGGGGTTGGAATATTTCGTGTAAAAATCGGAAGCCGTGTCTTCGTTCACCAGTCCCCTGATCTTCGGGGAACCCGTGTTGGGGGCGACGAGAGCCCTACTGCCTTGGGGGAGAGTGGTGGCTGTGACCCATATTGTAGCTACGACGAAACAGGCCTCGGCTCCCCAAAGTACGTATTGGCTCCACGGCTTGGTGGCCAAAAAATAACCCGCGATGCAACTGGCGAAAAAATACAGATACGGAATAAACTGCTGGGCATGAAATGATTTGAAAAAATAAAAAATTACGTAGGCAAGGACCAAACAAATCAAAGCACAGAGAATGAATTGAAGGGGCTCGGGCCACACCTTCTTGTAACGTGAGGCTGCCCAAATGCAAACACCCCAAATGCCCAAGAGAATGGAGGCCACCCCCGTGGAGTAAGAGAAGAATCCGAAGTGGGGGAATGTGGAACGACCCGCGAAATCCCGAAAAATGAAATAGGGGCCTATCCAAACCAAGGATAAAATCAGAACCAGACCCAAATGCACAAAGTAGTCGGGCAGTTTATGGCGGTTCCTAATTACAAAATAAAAGTAGCAACAGGCCAGGGAGATAATGAATAAGATGCCGGCCGACGAAAGGTCGCTGAGTAAAACAAGGGCAAAGACAGCGCTAGCCAGAAGCAGGTAGGCGAAGTCTTTTACGCCTCTTCGAAATGTTCGCAAGTAGATAAAAATAAAAGGCATGCACCAGAGGGAAGTGTATCTCCCGTCTCCCAGCGCTCCAGGTAAGGTTCCGTTGAGGCTCCAACCGTTGGAAACTAACACGATACTCACGAGAAAAAGAAAGAGAGAAAGAAGCGAGGCCCGGGGTGAAAAACCCAGTTCCGACAAGAGGGAGTGAATCGTGAAGGGTAGCAAGATGACGCTGAAGCTGAGAAGGAGTTTTACAGCCGGTGCGGTACCCAGTAGTTTTCCTATTCCGCCGGCGAGCCATTCAAAAAGAAACGGGCTGAAGTAGCCTTGGGGAAATCCCCCGAAGCCGTGGGGATTCCAACCTGCCGTCGACGGCCAGAGGTACTGGCGGTAAAATGCGGTGCTCAGAAAAACGCTGGGAGTGTCCCAGTTGAAAACGTCGGCTTCTAGTAGCTTAATAATGAGGAAGAGTAAGGGGACGCCGAGGACCACGCAGGCAAAAAGTTTTTCTTGGCGCAACTTGCGCTTGGTGACCAGGTTCTCCACGTTTTAATGATAAGGAAAAGGCCATCAAGCCGCAACCGCATTCGGCTGGGTTACAGGTAGAGCTTTGGCTGGTGTTTTGACGAGAAGAGGCCCCACGACAGTCCGTGTGCGGGCGTCGCTCATGCGGTAAAGCACGGCGTCCATATAATAGTGCAGGTACCGGACCACCAAGTGAAACATAAGCAAATAAAAGAAAATTTTATGGGTCTCATGCAGATTAAATTCGGCGCTCAACATTTTTGGAAAAGTCATTACGAACGCCACTGCGTAGAGAACCGAGACCAAAGCTGTGGCGACAAAAACTTTCTTGCCTGAGAGGGTATAAGATTCGGAATTCTTCGTCATTTGCCGCAAAATCACCAGGTATTCCGTTCCATGACAAGCGCGCACGACCAGGCCTGCCGGCGGGATAAGCGTCCGAATGGGAAAAAGCAGAACGCGGGATAGGTACGCCATCTTCTTCGTTCTCTTTTGTTTGGGGTAAAGCTTGGCGTTGAGCAGAAGCCCCAAGGCGGAAAAAATCATGAAGACAAGTCCGATTTTATGGACCGCGTACATTCCGGGAAATGTGATTTTGGTGTTAGACAAAACGTAAGGAATCGAGGCGAACACGTCCCCCGCTAGAAGAAAGCGGAAATATTTCTTTTCTCTCTGTTCGATAAGAAGAGCGTCTTTGGATTCGTTTTTGTCAAGTCCGTCGGTCTTTCGAATGGCTGAGTGATAACAAAATGAAATGCCCCGCATCTGGGCCATGGTATGTTGGGCCGGGCCCATGGCTTCAAAGAAATAAAACATCACGATAATCATGGGAAGGTTATGGGTGAGGGGTGAAAACCGCAAAAAGTAAAATACCACCGCCAGTGCAACGGCCACGGCGACGAAGCGCCCCATTAGGGCCACACCACCGTCCTTTGTCCATTGGCGCAATTCTTTTAAGCCCCACATCAAAATGAAAGTGTAAGTCACGTGGAGTCCATCGAGAAAGATTATGCTGGTCATAACGAGGGCCAGGTCCGTGTGACCTACCCAGAGATGCATTTTTCCGCCAAACCAATAAATAAAGGCAGCTACCATCCCAATCCAAGGAATGGCCAGCATCAGACGTTCGTCGTGGAGGTCCAAGAAACGGATTTGTCCCTGATCCATTAATCAATCGCCTTTTCGCCAGCTCGCGAAAGCTTGTCTCAACCCTAATGTGGAACAGGTGTCCCACCTTTGTCTCATCGGAATTTTCAGTTTTGACGTTAAGTAATTTCATAAGCGTTTAAAAAGGGTCTTATTCGAGTTGGTGGTGGGGCTGTACAACGTTTAGACAGGCATTTGACTCTAAACAAAGTTACTGTGCAAAGAACTCCCGCAGAAATGTAGAGACGGAGCCAGAGTTAGCCAGGGTCCAGGAGACCAACCTTGAAAAACCCGGCAAAACGGTGAGAATGCGCACAAAAAAAAGGGAGGGTAAGGTGCGTATGACCGCGTCCATAGCGTCGGTCCCCGTGAGAATTTTGCCATTTGGGGGAAGAAAAGAGAAATCGGTCGGTGGGTTTTGCGGAACCCATTCCACTTTGTCTGTGAAATCCAAAAGATTTAAAAGTATGGTCCATTTCACTGAACTTTGAGAATTCCTATCAAAAAAGGCTTGGGCCCGCAAAGAGGGGGGCGTCCGCAGCTTGCTCCGGGCCCAGTTTTCAAACTTTGCAAATAAGTTTCCCGGTAAAAAGGCGATGTAGGTCGCCATCATTATGAAGCCGAACCAATGGGCCTGCATTAGTACAACTATGCCCGTGTGAACAAAGACCCCTATTGCGAGCGCCGCCCAGCGGGTCCACTTATTTAAAATCAAGAGGGGAAAAGTGAGTTCCCAGAAAAGCGTGGCTTTGGTCATAAGACTCAAAATGGCCATAACCAGAGAATTATGGGCTAAATTACCGAGCACCGCTTTCGCGAACAGACGGTTCATCAGAACGAAGTACAGAGCCGAGCCTTGGGACCACGAGGTGCCGGTTTCTTTCATTATTCCCGTCATGCAATAAATGAAACACACTTGTATTTGAAGGGCAATCAACGGCCACGCGGGCCTGGGTTTAGGCTCGGTGCTTTTTTTTGGGATTTCAGGAAAATTACCGGAATTTACATCCGCAATCTTGGCACGGTAGTTCCTGATGAGGGAATCTACGGACCATGCCTCTCCGCACGCTGCAAAAATCAAATAGAAAATCATGATGCGAAGAGCGGAGTCTTCGCCGCTGTCGGCCCACCAATTTCGATAGTGAATCGAAATCAGGCCGATGAAGACCACCAAAATTGAAAGTCGGGTGCGGTATCCGATAATCATGAAGATGGCGGCAGTGATCAGTAGGGCAATAAAAATCCGCACTCCCTGGGGACTCGTGATCGTATAAAGAAGTGACCAAGCAGAGGGGTCACTAAGCTGTATCGCCGTTGCGCTCGGGAGCCAGCCTTTGTCGGAGTAAAAGAAAGAAGCGTAATCGTAAAAATTAAATAGTGAGGCCAGCGCGAGAACGCCATATACGATCCGGAGAGCGGCGTACTGTCGAGGGTCAATGGTCTTGAACATCACCGGCTCCACTTTGTTCATTCTTGTTTGGGTTGGGATCAAGTCCGTATACGACCTTGGTAGTAACGGTCTCGAGGGGCGCTGCCTGTGCGCCATCGGGGGGAGGGTTGATGTGCACTTGATGAGCTACGAGGTGAATACCAAGGGGCTTTTTCTTGTAACGACTCTCGTAGTTCTTCTCCCAAAATTGCGCAAATTGAGCGAGGTATTTGCCCGTGTCCTTCGTCAACAAAAACTCAGCCAGTTTAGTCTGACGTGTGTAGGGCCCCGCTCCCGTATTCATACGTTGGTCAAAAGAGCCCCAATATGACCTATAGAGTGGCGTGGGATCGTAGATGGGATCCAAATCGGAATTCCAAGGATGCCTCTGAGTATTGGTGGCAGGGGTCACTTGAGATTTCTGCCAGCCGGTGACCACCCGGACTTCCAGGTACCTAAAATTACTTGGTGGATCGGGCGCAAACATTCGTCCGTCAGGAACTGCGCCGGTGAAGGAGATCGCGGTAACATACCGGTTAACATAGGAATTCAAACCGATCGCTGCCGCGAAAGATTTGATCTCTTCGGCGATGTCTCTCAATTTCTCTAAAAGCACCGACTGCTGGACGTTGATAGAAGCCAGCCGGTAACAATTCCGCAGGCTTAGGGCGCCAAAGTGGAGAATAAGAAAACTAACGACGACAAATCGGCCCGTAAAGCGGCGAAAGTTCTTCCCGTTCTCCAAAATCCCGATTGTCATATGTTTTTTTCGGTTTAGAGAAATGAGAACTTAAAGAAAAGGCTCGGGACGTCGGGTGATCTCCGAGAACCTTTCCGTAAAATTCACAACTGGTCTTTTATCGAGTGTTCTCAGTCATGGGGATGTCGTCCGGCGCCAACCTTTAGTGATTTCTTTTTTTGAGGGGACATGAAAAAATTCGTTGTGATGGGGTTAACAAAAAAACAAATGTTCGTTGCCGTTTTAAGTTTGCTCTACATAGTGGGCTGGACTTACAGAATTGTACCGAATTTTCACACCTTTGTTTTGCCCCGTCAGAATAATGATTTCAGCTTCGTGGATGGTCACTGTCTTAAGAATGGCAAAGCCGGACTGAATCAAGGCCTCGGGCAATGCGGAAAAGTTTCTGGAGAAAATCTGGGAGCCGTCAACGCCGCCGAGGCCGATCTTTCGGGAACTGACTTTTTTGAGGCTTTGCTGGTCTCGGCGGATTTTACGAAGGCTGTTTTACGTTCAGCCAACCTTGGAAAAACGAGAATGGACGGAACCCAATTTGACGGGGCTGACCTGACGGACGCTGATTTGAGGGGAGCCATGGTTTATGGTTCGAGATGGCATGGAGCTCGTTTTGATAATTCGGATTTGAGGGGAATCAAAGCCGTGGGGTCAGTGTTTGATCGGAGTTCCTTTAAAAATGCCAAACTTCAGGTGGCTGATTTATCGGATTGCTCCTTTGTAGACGCTGACTTCAGCGGGGCGGACTTGACTCAGGCTCTGGTGGTGGGCAGCGACTTTCACAATGCCATTTTTGATGGGTCAACCCGCCTGCCTTTTTCAACCGAGAGGGCTGCTGCACTGGGGATGAAACACCAATAACTGCGATGATAAAAAACTTTTTCTTATCTCAGTTTAAAGAGATCGAAGAGTCCGACGCGCTCCGGGCTTATGGTGGTGTTCTTTCGTTGATTCATGGGGTCGTCTCGCTGGCTTGGTGGAGTAATCGAGTTTGGTTTACGCTTTCTGACCGAATCAATCCGCTGTGCAGACCTTATTTTGCGGATTGCTACAAGTGGAGGATTTGGTCGGAGGATTTCATATTTGCTTATTTGACAGTTTATTTTTTTCTGGGGCTCGCGGCCGCCCTTTTGTTCTTTCTTTCAGTCAAGGTGAAGCCGGCCTACTTTCTCCTGGTAGCGCTCAACGTGCTCAGTATTTTCCTATCAGTACAGGATATCAGAGTTTCTGGCGGCAACCTGCTGATCTTTTTGAATATGGCCTATTTGTTTTGGCCCGCCAAAAAGCAAATTATCCCTTTAGTGATTTTGGCTTCCTATTTTACTGCGGGTATGATGAAACTTTCGCCTGAATGGTTGTCGGGAGGCGCCTTGGGCGCAATGAGGCCCCTCAATGTCCCCATCCATACTGTCCAGACTGGCTGCATATACTCGGTGTTGCTGGAACTGTTGTTAGCCCCGCTGCTGCTGGCCAAAAGCTTGACGGCGCGTATTTCGACATTGGCACAGCTAATCTTATTTCACGGAATTTCCAGTTGGTGGGTAGGTCCTTTTCCCCCAATAATTTCACTGCTCGTTGTCAGTTATTTTCCCATAAGTTGGTGGAAAGCCGCGGACGAGGAAGATTTTTTTGCTTGGCCGCTTAGAAGGTCACGGCTTTTTGTTTCCACCTATTTTGCCTTGGGAGCCTTTGCCTTGACCCAATTAACGCCTATTTTTTTTCCAGGTAATACAGATATCACTGGTGAGGGCAAGTTGCTGAGTTTGGAACATTACGAAGCTCAGACACTTTGTGATGTATTTTTTCTGGGTCACACTGAGTCCGGCAGTGTGGAATTAACTCCGGCTGTTTCCGGTCTTGATCCGTGGTCGAAATGTGATCCCTTGGTTTACTACGATCTGGCAACGAATTTGTGCAGAAACTTCAGTTCGGATCCCAACTTCATCGACTTGGATGTGCTCATGGTCTCCCGGCGTTCTTCGGACTGGGATTACCGACCTGTTTTACAAATAGAGAAATTTTGCCATCAAGGCCTTGCATATGGATTTCTTACCCACAATTCCTGGATTAAATTATGAACAGGATTCCCTCGCGGTGCTGGCTTCCCATCTTTTTTTTGTCGAGTGTAGCCGTCACTTTCCTGCTCGTCCTCATCATCCTTCCCTCGTATTACAGTGAAAAATTGCTCCCCGGCCTGCGAAATACCCCTGACGGTCGGTTTCACTTGCCGCCTTTCAAATTTCAAAGTTCAGAAATTCTTAGCGATTCTCAACCCACGTTCCTCTTTCGTGAAACCGTGGATCGTACTGGTGTTCACGAAGGGCCCATGGGTTCTCTGGATCTTAAGACGCTATGGAAGTTTGAGCCGGTCAATGTGGGTATTCATACTGCCAGCAAAGCGTCCCCGGCCGTTGACGGCAGCGGCGTTTATGTGGGAAGCGACGCTGCGTGGTTTTACGCGTTTGATCCTGACGGGCATTTGCGTTGGAAATATCATGCCACCCTGGCGGATGCCGGTTTTCATTCAACGGCGGCTCTGGATCTTGATCGTGTCTATGTGGGATCCTACAATGGGATGCTTTATTGTTTTCTTAAAACGACGGGCCGTCTGATTTGGGCGACAAAGGTCGGGGGAGGCCTTGGCGCGTCGCCCGTGATTTTCAAAGACTCGATTTTTATAACACCCGAAGTTCCCCCGAACGGCTATCTTGCCAGAGTAAAACGTGATACGGGAACTGTTCTCTGGCGCTCCGCTTGGTTTGGAAACGAGTCCCACTCATCCCCAGCCATAGACACTCGTCTGGAGCGCGTGTATGTGGGGGACAATAACGGGCGCGTGCACGCTTACAACTTGAATTCAGGACAGCAACTTTGGCAATTTCAAACGGGTAAACCGGTTAAGAGTACGCCGGTGGTTGTTATGGATACGGTTTATGTAAGTTCCTGGTCAAAGAAACTGTATGCATTGGATACGCAAACAGGGCACTTAAAGTGGTCCACTGATTTAAACGGCCCTTCAATGGGAAGCCCAACTTATTGTCCCCATTCCGACATGCTTGTCGTCCCCTCATACCAGAATGAAGGCGTAATTCATGGAATTCAACGGAGGGACGGAAAAGAGATTTGGAAATATGAAACCGACGCCACTTTGTTGATCGCCAGTGGCGTGACTGTCCATGTGGGATCCCGCCGGCAGGAAGTCGTAATTATCACTTGCGCGCAGGATGCCATTTGCGCGTTCGATCCGGCAAGCGGTAAGATGTTAAAGAAATTGATCGTTGGGGGCTTGGTAACGGGGGTTCCCACGGTGTTCGGTGATGACCTTTTGGTCTCGTCAAATCAGGGTGAACTGATAAGATTCGGGCCATAGCAACTAGGGATCGACTCAACATGGGACGGTTTAATTGGTCTGAGCGAATTGCGGTTGTAGCTATCCTATTGGGTCTCACCAGGGTATTCGGAAATTTCACGGGACTGTGGTTTGTGTCGAAGGTAGGGCAGACCTTTGCCATAGCTCCAGATCCAAGCGCGTTTTCCCGTATCGTTAGGATTCCCGCCGACCAAATGGACCGTTGGATGTGGTTAGCCTGCGAATACAAAGATAAAGAATTAGTCTGGCACAGGCTCGATTACGACTTCCGTGGAGCCATTCCAGGGCCCCATCGCCGCACCGTCGGTTTTGTCTATTACATGAGGCTAGCGTCAAGCGGCAATAAAGGGGCTGCCGACCAAAAAAGGTTCGAGGACATGACTCAATATTATTTTTGCAACGACGGGCCTCTTGCGAAATTGAGTCAGTGTGAGCCCGGCATGTCTGCAATGCAATTTCGTTGGAGTGACCTCAGCACCAAGGACAAATTCTTTTCTGCGAGGCAACCATGTTTACCGTGAAGTGGGACCCGATCCAATATCCGTCGAAGCAATTCGGAATTTGGAGAATGGCCTTTGGGTTTTTTCTAACTTTTTACTTTCTACGCCTGTTGCCTTATGCAACGGAAGTCTACAGTTCCGCCGGGGCTTTTCCCCATGTGTACGGACCGTCGCAGCCGGCCCTAAGCTATTTTCCCGATTTTCTATTGGCCATTGATTCGCCTTTCATGGCCAATCTGATCGTCGGAATTTGCGCTGGTCTCGGAGTTTTGATCATGATCGGTTTCAAGCGAAAAGGGGCCGCTTTTTTTCTGTGGCTGCTTGTAATGTGGCTTTACAATCGGAACCCTTTGACGGACTCGCCGGATTATGAATTTGTGAATTGGCTCATTTTTGTTTTGATTTTCATTCCTGACGGCGAGGTTTACTCAATAGGACGAAAGAATCCTGATTGGAAAATGCCAATGCTGTTCTATTGGGGGGCATGGATTATTCTGTCATTGGGGTATTTGTATGCCGCGAGCTCAAAACTAAAAAACAATGACCCTTCTTGGTTGGACGGTTCCGCCATGTATTATATTTTGGCCAGCGACAATTCCCGACTGGCTTGGTACGGAGATTTATTTCAAGTTTTGCCTCGAAGCTTTTTTCTGCCGATAACTTGGAGTGTGCTGGTCGTGCAGGGTGCCGCGCCTTTTTTTGCCTTTTTTCGAACCACGCGGCCGTGGTGGTGGCTGATGATTACGGCCATGCAGATCGGCATTCTCCTTTTTATAAATGTCCCGGAAGTGACTTTTGGCATGCTCTTATATCATGCTTTTTTGTGGGACCAAAATTGGATGGATGTGTTTGGCGGTCCCGTAAAAAATCTTATTCGCCAATTTAATCCCTCCAAGCCCCGCCAAGAGGCCTGAATTTTTGTTGGATGATGAATCAGCGCCTGTCGTTCTGAGCGACCTTGTAACTGTAACTTAAAATGGGTCCGGCAGACACAAGAAGCTGTTTGTTGGTAACCCTGTTCTTCTTATCCCACATAGAAAGTGTGACGGTGTGTTTTCCCGGGAATAGTCGGAGGTGGAGACTCAAGCTGTGCGGGTAGCCGGGTTTGTAGAGGGCTGCTTTGCCATCCACTGTTACCTTTACCGCCGTTGGAAAGTTTTTGTCTGGCATATAGCTGTCTAAAGACGGAGTTTCCAAATTAACCGTGTAGAGCTTTGGAGATGCTTTGGGCGCCGTGTGGATTAATTTAAAAATGGGCCCAAGAGCACGCTGGTTGGGTTTTGCGACTGCGGCTAATTTTCTGTTTTGAGTTTGAGAGGTTCCCTTGGATGCTGGGGCGTACTTGGCGGCCACCACCGTAGCGTTATTGGAATTATGGTGGTGAGAAAACGCGGTCAGGAAGAGTAAGCAAGATGCCCCAACTAGGCCCATTATAATGTAGGTTTCCATTTCGATTTTTTTGGATGACCGTATGTTTTTAGCAATAGGTAAGTGAACCATTTTTTCCCCCGATTTAACTGTTTCCCCTTAACGCCTTAATGAGCAAAAGAAATGCCAGGTGGCAACGCCGTAGGAATGACGGAGTCCGCTTCCTGCATAATCCATAGAAATTCTAACCGGGGCATCGTCAACGGAATTGACGGTCCGTTGTCCCGAGCCAGTGCAACTGAACGAAAACACCGGGGAATCAAAAACTGTCAAGAATTTTGACAGGATCCTATTAGGTAATACATTAAGAAGGACTTTGCCCCTGGGGACCGGCGGCTTTCGGAGGGAGAAAAACCTTTCCTAAAAACCTTGTGGAGGTGCGGGCAAGAAATTCCCGCGATTCTTTAAGTTGATTGATCCAGGCGGGATCCCATAAAAGTCCATGGAAGAGCAGCATTCCCAAAGTCACTTCGGGAAGATTTACGAACATCAGAATACCTAATTGCATCGAAGTAATGACGAGCCACCACCAAAGCCGCAGGGAGCGGAACGGAACAATGAAAGGAGAAGTGGTCTGAAAAAATAAAACCCCCCATGTTGTGGCTGCAAAGAAGGCATATGGAAAATTATCGAAGAAACTTCCATACCAGGACAGCCTGCCCGTATCGGTGGTCAATACATAGTACATGGCCATGCCATTTCTCCACGTGGAGTCTCCGCTTTTAAACTTGCTGGTGCCCGCATACATATATCCAACCGATATGATGATCCACGCGGCCCAATAAAAGGATTGAGGCATTTTCCAGTTGGGATCTTCGGACCGGACGGCATATTTCTCTCCCTCCGGAATGAAAGCGAGAATGAAAACCAGCCAGTTTACGAAACAGTAATCCGGTGAATCCGCGTACAGATTGCGGTTGTACAACCACATGATCAAAATCCACAATGCGAACGCCGAAGCCCTGCGTCTCAAGCCGATCATGATACAAACGGAAAGCAAAATGCACGCGATCAATATGGCTTTCACCAGGACAGGCGAATCCCACGCCAATATCCATGAGGGATAAAATGTTGTTCTGGCGGACATGATTGCGGGGAAGTTCGCCAGGGCACCTTTGTTGCTGAAGAGTTCGGTCGCGAACGGAAATAGCCTCACATAGTAAAAAGTGAGAAACAAACCAAAGAGTATTCTCCAAATCCCGAATTGCTTGGAGGGGTACTGAATCGGATCAAGTTTTAAGGTAAGCATGCTTCCCTCGTGTAACGGTAGCTTTGGGGACCGGCTTTGAAATTATTCCAGCGAAATTGTGCGGCTACGACGTCCGGGCCACACTGAGCCACTTGGGCAAGGGGGCCATCATTGCAGACATAATATCGATTCATTTGATCGAAAACCTGCTGGGTCATCCACTGCCGGTTATTCTTGGCTGCGAAACCAATGTAATTGACGAACATGACAGTCCGACGATGGGGGCCGGGGATAGTGGAGCGAAAGTGATAATCCCATTGGTGCCAAACCAACGGGCCGGTTTTTGTTTCACAGGCGAACGCGGGACTGCGATCCAATTGGCTCGGTGGTATTTGGACTGTGTTCGTAAAAGCACTTGGGGCTGGGGCGATCGCCACCGTATAACTCAACGAAATTATAAACCAAGCTCCAGTGTAAAAACCAAAGATCTTGGTTAGACCCAAGACAACAGATAAAATAGCGAACTGGTCGGTGCGGTTGCACTTCAAGATGATTTCCCTCGACCACTTTTCGACAAAATCGGGATGCAAATGAATAAAACTTTTGAAAACCGTTGTCGGGTGGAGTGGAGCGAGACTTAGGTTAGGCCGGACCAAAATCTGATCTAGCCTGTTTCTAAAGCATATTTTCATTTCTACCGAATTTGAATGTGTGAAGATTTTGAAGGATCCGGTAAAACTCCGTCGCCTCTTGGGCCAGATGGCCATTGTGTCTTTTTGTTTCGTACATTTCGGTTCCATCATTTTTTGGAGCCTACCCTGGAAGGATTACCCGCAAACCCCTGGAGTTACCAGGCGCCTGCCAGCGCCCTTGGATTCCATCGAACATTTTTTGATTCAATGGAGGGCCAACTCCTCTAACAATGGCTGGAGCTGGCTAAGTGCTCTGGCTTACAGGTACGTGGACATTTCGGGCTCGGCACAGTACTGGGCCATGTTCGCTCATCCGGGTAGGCGGTATGAGTTCTTGGAAGTCCGCACCGTCATCGGTTGGAAAAAACTCGAAAAACCGCCTGGCGCCCCAGCCACCGCCCCGGCCAATCCAAAGGCGAAATTTAACTGGGCAAAAAATTGGACGCCAATTTATGACCCCATGCCGTTGTATAGCACCTTCAACGGCCCTTTTGGCGCACACTCGAACCAATATGTCGGAGCCCGGCTATACACCCGGGACACCGTATTCCTAATGAGACTGGCGGCAGACTATCCGCAATTTCAAGATCTATTCCTTAGTTACTTCGAGAGATCCCTTGAAAGCAAATACGGGAGAAAACCTTTGGGAGTCCACCTGGTCAAGTACAGTGGTCATATCCAGGATATGTCGTCGGCTGAGAGGGTTCCCGCTTCTGACGATTTGAGCGCCGAGGTAGTCGCGTTCATCCATAATGGGGAAAACAATATTCAATCTCGAGGGAGTCTCAATGTTCAAACGCATTGACCCTCGGCAATATGCCTTTCTGAGAATTCTCTTCGGCCTTTTCGCCCTGGACACTTTATTTCACCTGCATCGAATCGCCGACTTCTTTTATTCAGACGCGGGCTGGTACCCAACCTCCACCGCGCTCAAACTGAATAATCCAATGATTTGGTCCCTGCTCTACATGGTGACCTCACCAGACGGTGTCAGGCTGTTCATGGACGTGATCGCAGTGGCGGCTGTGTGTATGATCGTTGGGTATCGCTCTCGGTTGGCGAATTTGATCGTGTTCGCCGGCATGGTTTCGATTTTTCACAGGAACGCCTATCCGGATTGCAGTGAAGATACCGTGTTGACCATAACCTGCTTCTACTTGCTTTTCGCGCCGACGGGGGCAGCTTGGTCCGTGGATTCCTTTCTTAAGCGATACCGAAAAAAGTTGTCGGGAATAAATTCTCAAAACTTTCGGGAGAGTTTGAAACAAGAGCCCGAAACTAAACTAAGCCCCGCGTGGCCAATGATATTTCTGCAGATCCAGGTGGCACTTATCTATCTCAATACGGGGTTGGACAAATGGAGAAGTGTGGAGTGGCCCGCGGGAACGGCCCTCAGAACTTTCATGATGGACAAGCCGTTTGCGCGGTGGAACTTAGAGCCCATTATGTACAATCCCATTTATATTTTTGTAATGAAGATGATGTCATGGGTTACCCTGGTCTGGGAGGTTTCGTTTTCTATCCTTGTCCTGAATCGTTGGACCAGATGGCTCGCCCTGGCCATTGGGGTCATGATTCACGTCGGCATTCTTGTCCTTTTGCAGGTTCACGTGTTCAGTTGCTTGATGATCTCCACTTACGTGGCGTTTCTTCCCAATCACTACTTCATTAAATTGGAAAATTGGATCAAGAAAAAATGGTTGGCGCCTGCCCCGTCACCGGCCATGGCTCTTTTTGACGGCGAAATTTCATTGTGCATGAAGGTGGCGGTGTTTCTGTCCATGGTTGACGTGACAAAGAAAGTGGAATGGATTCCCGCGCAAGACGAGACTCGGTGGCGGGAGCGCGCTCCTAATTTGAAGACGGCCGAAGTTCGGGATGACTTTCACTTTATTGGAACGGACGGTTCAGTTGTAAGGGGCACCGACGGCGTGGCGAGTCTTATCAGTACGATTCCCGCGCTTGTTCTTGTTCGTATTCTTTGTATCCTGCCCGGTATCCTCAACTTGGTAACTTGGATGGTGACAAAGAAAATCCGTGGGGACAAATCCATTTTAAGTAGGTTAGTGCGCACTGTTTTTGAAAACTCGACGTTTTACCGCATGAGGGCCAAGCAGTTCGCCATCGTCACTTTCTGTATTCTTCACTTTGGCGCCGTCGTATGGATGATTCTCCCTAGCAGTCAATACAACACTAACGATCGACTTGTAAATCTTCCCGGCATTCTAAATGATATGGAAAAAGTAACTGTTCAGACGAAGCGGTATTTTTATAACAGTTGGTTTGCAACGGCTGCCAGAAGATACACTTTTGTCACCGGCACAAGGCAAGGTTGGGGCATGTTCGCCCCGAACCCCATGCTGCCCATCAGTTTCATAGAGGTGCGGGTCGTGACGGGCTGGCGTAAAGCGAACGCGCCGCTGGCTGCGGACTCATCAATAACGGAAAAGGGTTTGGTGCCGATTTACGCTCCCACGCCTCTGTATCAAAGTTTTTTCGGAACCATGGATCAACGCAAGCAATCCATGGGCGGCCTGGATCCCTATCTGCGTGACAGCAAGTTGGCCCAATATTTAGCCAGACCCGACAGTGGCGGTTATCTCAATATTTTTGCTCAGCACTGGGACGACGTATACACCCGGAGGTTTAAGAAAAAACCTTTGGGAATTCAGGTCGTGCTCTACCAGGGATACCGTAAAAGTCCATTCGCGCCGGTGCGAACGCCCGCCTCCGAGGAATACGAGGCAAAAGTAATCGCTACCATTGACCATAGGAGTGACAATGTTCAAAAGCATTGATGGGCGTCAATTGGCAGTCATCCGGATTCTCTTCGGGCTTTTGAGTTTGATACAACTCCTTGGATTTTACCGTTACGATATTTTATTTTACTCCAATCAAGGGTGGCTCCCTGTTGATAAGGCCCTTCAGATGGGGCCCTCCCCACAGTGGTCGTTACTGACGGTCATCTCCAATCCCTTCGCCGTTGACATATTTTTTATGGCCCTCTTTGTCGCTGCCGTGTTCATGACTATCGGATTTTGCACCCGGTGGTCAGTTCTGGCTGTTTTGGTAGGGTTGATCTCTCTGACAGCCCGCAATTGGCTGGGCGACAGCGGCGAAGACAAGATTCCCGTGGCCATGTGTTTTTATTTGTTTTTCTCCTCCTGCGGATCGGCCTGGTCCGTGGACTCCTTCATCAGGAGATACAAAAAAAGACTTTCTGAGATTCAGGTCAGTTATTTCGCAGCCATGGATAAACAAGAAGAGCCAGAAACAACTCTCTGTCCTGCATGGACACTGGTTTTCATTCAACTTCAGGTTTGCCTGATTTACCTGAATTCGGGTCTGGACAAATTGCACGGTATGGAGTGGATCAACGGTACCGCCATCTTGACAGCTCTTAGCGACCGGGTTTTTTCTCGTTGGGATGTGGAATGGTTGAGAAATTATCCGTTCTATATCTCGGCCATGACCCTCATGACAAAGATCACTTTGCTTTGGGAGCTTCTCTTTACTTTTCTTGTCCTTAATCGACGCACCCGTTGGATAGCGTTGGGACTGGGAGTCCTCATTCACGGCGGAATCGTTTTTCTCATGAATGTCCACCTATTCGGCCAAATGATGATCGCAAGTTACGCCGCGTTTCTCCCCAATGACCTCTTCGTCAAAATTGAAAAATGGATCAAAAACAGATGGCGCGCGCCTTCATCCAAGAGAGCCGTGGCGCTCTTTGACTTTGAATGCTCTGCTTATGTGAAGTGGGCGCTGCTTTTGAGCATGGTGGATTGGACCCGGCGCGTGGAATGGGTTCCCCTTCAAGACGAGGCTCGTTGGCGCAAAAGATTGCCAGATTTAAATGTTTCCCAATCTCGGGAAATTTTTCATTTTGTGACTCCGAACGGGGCAGTGCTACAAGGAGCTGAAGGGATAGAGCAACTTCTCTACAGCATTCCCAGCATTCGTCCCTTATGCGTATTTCTCGTGTTACCTGGTGTTTCCGCGCTGCTGAATTGGGCCGTTTCTCACGGCAGGCAAATTGATAAGTATTTGCACGAATTTTTCACGAGTTGATATTCAGGGGTAAGGTCATCCGTTACTTTTTCGTGAAATGCGCGCCCAACCTAAAATTGCAATCGGAACGAATACAGAATCATAAGCGACCCGGT
>Ga0206839_1126_pt1 | contig 17308 bp, 19 predicted proteins | sample Alteio_BWOrgCont_27_FD_152883 | JGI IMG/M metagenome (GOLD analysis project Ga0206839, IMG submission 152883) | Enriched cells from forest soil in Barre Woods Harvard Forest LTER site, Petersham, Massachusetts, United States -... | ecosystem: Environmental > Terrestrial > Soil > Temperate forest >... | reverse complement strand
ATGCAAAATGGAGAGTTTCACACCGAAGTGAACGGACTCAAACTCTGGTACAAAATCCAAGGCACTGGCCCTCTCTTATTTTTGCCAACCGCTGGGTGGGGAGTAAGCGCCGAAGAATATTTTCTCACAATGACCAATTTGACCGACGCGTTTACACTTGTCTATCACGATACGCGAGGAACTGGTCGATCACAAAAACCAGCGTCAACCAAGCAATATAAATACATAGATTTTGCTTCTGATTTCGAAGGTCTTCGCAGAGTTCTAAATAAAGAAAAACTACTCGTTATGGGACATTCTCTCGGAACAGCACTCGCTGTGCAGTATTCTTTGAAATATCCTGAGCATTGCGAAGGATTGGTACTTCTCGAATCTTATTTAGAAAGTGACGAGCAACATTCTAAGTGGGTGGAGCAATATGAAAATAAGCGATCTCACCAGGATTGGTATTCTGAGGTCATGAAAGCCTGTGAAATCAATAACTATAATTCAGACAAAGAATTCGCGGAGAATGTGTCAGCTCGCTTGCCATTATATTTTCATGACCAACAAAACTTAAAAAAGGCTTTACCGGCGCTTGATAAAAGCAAAGCATCACTACACGCTTGGAAAGGGTGGGCCGATAGTGAAAAAATGTCAGTGAGTTATTTGGAGAGCGTGAGTCAAATCCAATGTCCGGTCCTTATGATTGTCGGTGACGACGATTTTATTTGCCCTCCCGAAGCTTCTCAAAGAGTACAGGAGAGGATTCCAAATTCCATCTTGAAGGTCATCAAAAACTCAGGACACTTTCCCTGGATAGAGAATCCCCAAGATTTTCGAGAGGCCCTTCTTTCAGGATTCAAAGCTCTTTTCAGCTCCTCTCCTTAAATGGGTTGGCATTCCCTAGCTTCTGAATGCGGAAAGGATTTTCTTTTAAAATTTTTCCTATCGTGTACGAGTGCCACTTACCTCCCTTCTTGGGTGGAATTTTCGCCTCATTGAGGTCGCGAGCAATCCCGCGTAGAGTTTCTCCATCCACTCGAAGAGCTCCCATTTTACGAATCACTTCTTGCTCTGAGTGGTGTGGAACTAGTTTGCCGTTCTCCTTTTTCCAGCCATAAGGGGGATTTGCCGGCAGATCAAAAGCACCACCCACTTTGCGCAACTTGACGCCTGCTCCTTTAAGAACCTTGCGGGCAAAGTCCTTGGAGACGCGCAAGCGCTTCGAGATGCTCCCAAGAGAAAGCCCCTTCTCAACGTAAAAATGTACAATTTTAGTCTTGATGATCGGGGTGGTTTTTAAAGAATGCTCAAAGGTATCAACAAATTGCCCCATGACGCGCCGAGGGGTTTGTCCGTTTTCCGGTTTGGGGCTCCAAATACAAAGATTTAAAGTCAAAAGAGAAAATGAAAACTGACAGACCGGCATTGCGAGTGCCGGTTTTGTCGTTAGTGCCATGAACCGCCATGCCGGATGGGATTCCCTTAATTGTCCTGGCCATTGAAGCAATTACATCCTCTCCAGTTCCTGTTTCGGCTCCAAAGTGCCTGCCATTAACACAATTTTTGCTACGAGGAGTTCGAGACTTTTACGATATTGAGGTTGGTCATGTTTAAATACATAGTATTGGTTTGCATTGCGACAGTTTCCCTTGCGGCTCATGCCGATAAGTTTGGTTTACGCTGGAATCACGGCAAGAATGATGCGGTGGAACCATTAAACGGTAATTGGGTTCTCAAAAGCGTTTCGTGCGTGGATGTTCTGAACAACAATAAGTTTTTGAAGTCTTTGCCGGTCGATGGGAAAAACGAGTTGAAATTTAACAGTGGGGTTTATTCAGAATATTCAGCATTCATCTTGGGCCAATTGGGGCAATGCCAGATTAATGATGAAGGAACATACACCTTGCTGCCCGGAAATATCGATTTTCAATTTAAAACCCACTATTCCGTTGCTTGCAACACTCGTAACTCCGACGCTGCCCAAGTCGATACCGCCGAGTACGATATTGCCGGGAACTCACTCACTCTTCTCTACCCGTTTAACAGTAGCTGCAATAACAGTAGCGGCGGTTATGGATACCTAAAGGAAGTGTATGAGCGAGAATAAATTAAAATCATCCCACGCCATAAGTACTTCTCTGCCTGCGCCCGTCTGATGTCTGACATCCGTAGGGATCGGATAGTCGTATCTCGTTTTCTAGCCGCAAAATCAAAACTGTTATCTATAAATATTCATACAACTGTACCTATTCCTAAACCAAAAATAAGATAGGCAATGCCTCAGTGAAAAACTTGGGGGGTCTTATGTACAAGTCGATTCTTGCAGCAGCCATCACCTTCTTATCAGTCGCCACTGGAGCGGTGACGGCTAACGCGGACGGGACTCACTTTCCGTGTGATCAGGTTCCTACTATTACCGACGGCTGGATAGCGCCACCCGAGTGCTCAAATTTGTGGACGCGAACATTCGACGACGACTTCAGCGCAAAGGCGATCGACTGGAGCAAGTGGAGTTCAAACTATAATTATCCCGTCGCCGACGCCTCGTCAAAGGTGGGACGCCTGCAGCCAGGGAGAAATCCCCTGTTTGAGAATTTCGCCTTTCCGGAAACTGGGGTATCCATGCTCATGACCGACGTCTGGCCCCCCCCATCAAAACCATGGGGCCGAACAACGGTTGCTAGCTCTCGATAATTCACCAAGTTTTTCTCAGCAGTATGGATGGATCGAAGTGAGCTCCAAATGCTCTGACCAGAATCCCTTCGTATGCGGTTTCTGGATGATCCCAACCGATCCAAAATACAATTTTCTTACGGCCGTGGGTGGCACTCGAACCTCTCAGACTCAAGGCTATGAAATCGATATTTTCGAGCAATATGGAAAGCTCTGGCATCCCTCCACTGGCAAGAACCAAAGCAGTTTTACCATTCATGCTGGCACCCAATGGAACGACCCCGATCACCTTCAAGCTTCTAACCTTGACCTAGATCAAGAGTTCAGCTTCGACCCGGCGGCAGCGTTTCACACCTACGCGATCGAATGGACGCCAGAGCAGATCATTTGGTTCGTTGACGGAGTCGAGGCATACCAAGCGAACTTGACGCCGAAATCCCCTTTTTACGTCATGCTCGACTTCTACCAGGATTTCGGGCCAAAGCAGCAGTTCACTGACCCCTATCCCCAGGCTTTCTCGATTGGGCATGTCCGCGCTTATGCCCTCACAAAGGCCGCAGGACTCAGCGGGAACGATCTTGACTCCGCATACAGTCCCAGAGCGCCGCGGGCCGGGCCCCTCAAACGCAAGACTCTCCAGTGTGTGATGACCTTAAGAGAGAGAAGGGATTCCTCTGTTGTAATTGCGAGCCACTCAGAGACGTTTTCGCTTTCGAATCTCTACAAGCAAGAGAAGCTGCCCCTTTGGTTTTCTCCGACAGACATTCGGAGACCCGATCTCCTGACTGTCCAGGACGCAAATAAGTTCCAGGGAATCGTCTGGGGACAGGATGCTCCGTATGAGCGTTACGTGCTTCAAATTCGCCAAGGGCAAGGGCTCGCTACACAGAGTGGTGATCAGGTCGATGAGGACGGAAATCTCGTTAGCCCCTCTAGTAACCTGGTAGATCAGGCCGTTCGTTATCATCCCCTTCGCGCAGCCGCGCAGGCTCACGGGGACGGGGGCTGGGGCTTCCTAGATCTGAGTTGCCGCGAGAATAGAGTCCGGAGTAGTCGTGCGTATCATCCCTTCGATGTGGCAAGTCGTTCCCAAACCAATATTGGACTGAAAACAATGAACGATCGCCGCTTGGCGCATTAGACCTTTCAGTTGTCCAGGGATGTGTCCGCCACAATTAGCTCCCGGTACATCGTCGCGCCGTCTATCCAAATAGATGGGTAGATCGGCGGTAAGCCGCCGAGCGCCTTGATCCTGAATCACAAATGGCACGGAGGCTTCGTCGTCGAGAATGTCATCAAGTCGAACCATTTTGGCTACGTCATGAAGATTATGGAGTTCGCAAGTATATCGATCGTGATACCCGTGGAGCACACCGTTCCTGCAAACTTCATCTAAGCCCGAATAACAGAGAACTGTCGCCGCTTTTTCTTGAATTCCACTACTAACGGTCGAGGTGAGACCCTTCATATCTTGAAATAAGTTTTTTGCGGCCTCCCCGTTGATGTCGCCCGAAAGTTTTGGAGGTAAACATTCAAATGTGGCGGAAATGGAGTAGTGCCAATAATTATAGGCAACTTCGCTTGTTTCGGACGTCCAATCCGTTAACTGGCGCCCCACCTTCGCCATGCACTGCTCTTCGGCATCCGTAGATTCCATTGCTTTATCGATGCCGTAACCTGCCGGGACCTGCATAGCCGAGCCATGCCACTGCTCTTCGTAAGATCGTAAGACCGTCTTAGGCAGCTGGGACGAATCGATGAAGTTGATATCTTTTGCGAAGCTCCGCGCCGGAAATATCACTATGGCTAATAACAAAACCAAAATTATTTTCATGAATCGCCTCTCAAATTTGTTGAAAAGCTGTTCTCGTGAAAATGTTAAGAGATTCCTTTGTTGCAATATAGCGCTTTATAGGCAACATTTGTTGTTCAATGGACCTGAATAGAATTCGATATTTTTCGGTGCTGGCCGGACTGAAGCACGTGCGAAAGGCGGCGGATCTTCTTGGCATGAACCCCGCCTCTCTTTCGAAAGCGATCAAGGTTCTTGAACACGAAGTGGGTTTCAAACTCCTCGTTCCGGTAGGGCGCGGTATCGAGATCACCGACCGTGGAATGAAACTTTATCGTCAGAGTCGGGCCTTGCTGCAGGAATACAATGCATTGCAGACTGCCATAAAAAGCAAGAATGAAGACTCCCTCCGAACCATCCGAATGGGCTCCATGGAGATTTTTACGACCTATTTTCTTTGCCGACTCATGAGCACCGAATCCATCAGTCAAAAATTACGCGTGCTCTACCTTACGCCGGGAAAAATGGAAGAGGCACTGAAACTGCGGGAGATCGACGTCGGGATCACTTATATCCGCTTGCCCGAAGAGGAGTTGACTTATTTAAAAGTGGGTGAATTCCGAATGCGTATTTTTGGCCATAAATCGATGACCATAAAAAAATTTGAAGACCTTCCGTTTGCGGTTCCCGTCAATGGAGTGACCACGCCCTCTGTTTCCCTTGAATCCCTCGACGGTTGGCCAAACGACCAATTCCCCAGACAGATAAAATATGAATTAGAATTACTTGAAACGGCACTCCAGTTTGCCCGCAGCGGCAAGGCGGTGGTGTTTTGTCCGGATTTTGTCGCAGATCTTCACAATTCCTGCTTGCCCAATCATCTCCATCTTCATTCGGTGGCTCCCCCCCATGGCTTTAAAGATAAAAAGCTTTCCATTTTCATAGCTCATCGGAAGAACGACGAGGAGAGCGCCTTTATTCGGAAGTTAGCCAAAGCAGTACGAACAGTGACCTGATCAAGTTTGATCCTCAAATTATTCACGATCTCAAAACACGAACGTTTATGGGGGGAATCAGTTTATATCCGAAATGACCCCGATAGTACCCAGCCATTTCTCCACCAACTGAGGCCAATCCGTTATGGGGAGTTCCGTGCGCCGCAGACCAAACGCGTGCCCGCCGTGGGCATACAAATGCATCTCGACGGGAACCTTGGCCTTCCTGAGTGCAATAAAGTAAACAAGGGAGTTCTCTACGCGATCTACTGGGTCGTCCTCAGCTTGCAGCAAAAATGTAGGCGGAGTTTGTTTGGTGACAGGAATATCCGGATTCAACTCAAATGATTTAGGATCAAGCGAGAGATGCCCAGGATAAAGTGCCACTCCAAAATCCGGGCGGCAACTTTCTTTGTCGGCTGCATCGACGGCGGGGTACAAACGCTGCTTAAAATGCGTGCTCGTCGCCGCTACCAAATGGCCACCCGCTGAAAACCCAAGCACCCCAATTTTATGCGGATCGATGTGCCACTCCGCCGCGTGAAAGCGCACCAGCCCCAGTGTTCTCTGGGCATCTTCCAACGCCATGGGGGATTTGGGATAGGGCCCCGATGTGGGATACAGTTCACTACCCGGCACACGGTACTTCAATAGCACACACGTGATTCCCTTGGACGTCAACCAATCACAAACCTCCGTGCCTTCAAGGTCGATGGCCAGAATCTGATAGCCGCCGCCAGGAAATACGACGACTGCAACACCCGTATTCTTCCCTTTTGGCGAATAGACCGTCATTGTGGGCCGCGAGACTTTGCCCACAGAAATCCATGGTCTGCCGGCAACCAACGGTTTCGTTACCGTCGTCGTGTCGTCTTCCGGCCCAGCCACTGGCTGGGCATCAGGTGCCTCCCCGGGCCAAATCAACACTTGAGTATGCCCCGGTGACGGCTCCCAGACACTCTCTTGCGCACTCACACCACCAACTGCCAACACAACACCGAAAGCAAGCATCAAAGGCTTCATCATAATCGAGCATTTCCTTCTGAAATATTTCTTAAGTCGGTTAGCTTATCGAGACGCCATGGCGGTATGCAAGGCCGTTTTACTAATTGCGGGCAAAGAATTCGTGAATACCATCTTGAGTGGTGAATCGAGGCATATAATTTAAATTCTTTTTCGCCTTAGAAATATCCAAGGTCATAGAAAATGAAATGATACCGACTGAAATTGGCAGAAGCGCAGGTTCTTTTTTTCTACCCAGGACCTTTGACATTTTTTCATTTATCATTGCCGCAGCCATGACCGGTAAATAGGGAATGCGCCTTCGCTTAAGCGATTGCCCCCCTGTCTTAAGAACTTCGTCAACAAAATCCCAGAATCTTATTGGGGCCCCATTGGTGATGTTATACACTTCTCCCATTGCCGCTTCTGGGGCTTTCAAGCAAAGAAAAATCCCATCAATCAGATTTCCAATGGTTGTGATGTCCACAACGTTACGGCCCGCTCCAATTTGAACCAAGTTTCCCGTTTTCTGCAATCGAATCAATCGCGGCAGTACATTCTGATCGCCCGCTCCGATGACCGAGCGTGGTCGCAAAGAAACCGTAAGCAAATTTTTGGAATGATATGCTTTGACCAGCTCTTCTGCTTCATATTTGGTTTTCGCGTATTCATTGGAGAACTTTTTCGGCAGATCCCCTTCTTTCAAGTTAAGTTGGTCTTTGAAATCAAAGTAAATGCTCGGAGAAGAAATATTAACAAACCGCCGTACGCCGTTTGTTTTTGCGCTCTCCAGTAAAAGGCGGGTGGGTAAAACATTCCCCCGATAGAACTCGTCACGGGTTCCCCAGGTGCCCGCAAGACCCGCGCAATGCACGATGGCTTCTATGTTTTGGGTAACGCGTTTAACGTAGGTTTCGTCTGTAAGATCACCAGGTAAAAATTTTGCCCCACGATCTACCAGAGTCGTTTGCTTAGGCGGCGTTCTTCCAGTGAAGGAGACTTCATTTCCACCTTGAGAAAGCAAGGCTCCAACAGTTCTTCCGCCAATGAAACCTGTGCCACCTGTAACGAGTATTTTCATGGGGTCACAATACATCAGCTCCTATGGCATAGAACATGCTTTTCCGGCCATCGAATTAGAATTTGGAGTGGCATTGCTTATTGGGCCCACACAGGGCTTAGAAACGTCAGACTGTTTAGATGTTGGGCAGTGCCTTTGATTACATTTGAAGGAGTTTTTACGTGAAAAAGATTATTTCTTCGGCCCTTGTTTTTCTAGTGACGGTTATGTCCGTGATGCCCTCTCTGGCCGCGGCTGAAACACTCACTATTCCCATTTCGGATTATTCCAAGGTTAAAGTAGACCCCAACGATGCTCCTAAAATGGCGATCAAAAGCGCCCAATCCCTATCAAACAGAGGTTTCACGTTCCTTAATTCTTCTGGATCGAAAGTAACCCCATCTGAGTTCGTAAAAGACGCTTTTCAGTCTGGGGGACGGGAATTAAGGACCATCGTTCCAGCAACGGAAAGCCCTACCGGTGAAGCTCTTGGCGTAATTTATCGCATGGCGCCTTTGAGTCCCGGCAGCTCCAAATCGAGAATCTCCATTGCCGCGTACGATACGAATTTTCAGACGGTTAAAGGTCGCACATCCGTGACTCTTGACCAGGACATGAATTTTAAACAGAACAAAGTTCAAATTGATCAATCACTGCAAGATCTTGATGGTCAGTTGGCGCCTCACAGAACCGCTTCCCACGTAGTAAAGAGCTTGGCGAATCAACTTTTTCCGCAAGCACAGGCTTTTGGAAACGGAAACAACGTCTACTTATTTGTCGGAATCATGTGGGTTATTTTGGGAGCGACAGATGAAAAGATGCAGACATTCTTCATCTTAGGTATCGTTTTCCTGATTCTGTCTTGATGAAGAGAATAATTTCTTTATTTCTCTGCCTGGTCATGATTGCGTTGCCCACTTTATCGTGGGCAACGCCGTGCCAGGAAGCGCTCCAAGCCATCACCACTTCAGATTTTCAAACTACTACCAGAAATCACGATTTCGTTACGCGATTGCAAAAGACCGGTAAACTCAATGGCCGAGATCTCAACACCGCCCTTCAGTCTGATACCGTTTTGCAATTCCTATCCAAAATGGATGTGTCACAAGGTCTAACTTACAAACAGGCCCTTGAGTTTGGGTCCGTTCTCTATGCCGCATCCAACGTCAAAGATTCTGATCCTAATTTCTGGCAACGGTCCTTCCCTAGCTACAAAATTTATTTGCAAAGAAAAGTTCAGAATGAGCTTCTCTCTCGGGGCATTTTGTCAGGCTTGAAAGAACTGGGAATGATCAGGAACCCCCAAACCGAAGCCATGATGAAAACCTGGCAGACATGGGCGCGGCCCCTTCTTCGGGGAGCCGCGTTCGTCGCGGTAAACGCTTTAAGTATTTCGTTAGCCCACTTCCCCAGTTTAATTCCTAAAATAAGTTTGTTGGACTACGGCGCTGCTTCTGAGCGCCTGCTCGACAAAATCGAAAAAGAGGGCTTTGATGCCGCCTACCCGGATCTCAAAAAAGAATTGGGATACATGGGCAAGTTTGATTACGGTTGGATGGTGGCCCGCAACGCTTATTACCTCGTGATGCTTATGATTTTGCTTGCGACCTTAGTTCACCACCCCCACATGCTGATTTACCCGGCTCAGGCACTGTTGGCCACCAAGCCTGGCCTTCAAAAAGTCCAAGATGAAACTTTTAATCCCGTCAAAATCCGGCAAATGCTTTTTGAGAACTGGAAGCTGTCCTTTTATGACTTCGAAGGCAGAATGCCCGATCCCGCCAAGCATCCTGAGGACGCCAAGGAGTGGAACGACCAGTGGCAGAGAATTCAAGCCATCCCGGACGATCAGTTAAAAGTTAATTACGGGAAGCATTGAATTTAAGATAACAGGTCCGTGCCGTAAGAGTTGTCGATTATGCATCTCCATTTTCCATCGGAATATTTTCTAAAAATGTAGGTCGCTCTTCTCTCTTCAGAGAATGGAGAATCCGTATTTGCATTGGCTCTGATCATACTTTTCGCGATAACAAGGGCCGTGTCGCCCCCTTCGACAACGGTCATTTCACCCTGGCTCACCTTCAAACTATGATTGAAGTGTTCCGCTATGGCGACAAACGCCTTGCGAATTTGTTCCTTACCCGTAACATTCCGCCCGGGCATAATGACGAGAGTCGCATCGTCGGAGTAAAAATCCATTAACGCATCAAAATCTTCCCGATTTATGGCGTCGTCGGCTGAGGCTATGACCTGCTTCAATTCATTCATTTTGTCGGTCCCCTATTCGTTTCTAAAAATCAACTTCAATACCCAATGCCACCAGAAGCGTAAGAGCCTCTGGAACGCGGAATTTCGCGCCTTTTACTTTTGTGAAAGAGGGATCAATAAAATACTCCTTCGCGGTTCTGAAATCGGCTTTCGAAAGATCGGCTTTGGTGAAAAAGGCTCCCTTCAAAAGAGATCCCGAAAAATCAGATTCAGACAATTGAGCTTCAGAAAAATCCGCCTCTTTTAGGGAGCAATTCAGACAACTCAGGCGCTTCAGTTTAAGGCCTTGAAAGTTGGTAAAATCCAGTTTGCAATCTTCAAAACTACAATTGTCAAAACGATTTAAGCTGTTAAAATTTATCCCCATCAGATTGCATCCGATGAACCGCACATTCCTAAAAGTAGAACCAACAAGATCCGCTCCCGCCAGGTTGCAATGATTGAACGTGCAGTCAAAGAAGATACTGGGTCTGAGACTGACACCCGAAAACTTAATCCCTTCAAATTCACAGTCCTCGAATTCTCCGGGACAAATCTTAAGAAGCTCTTCAAAATTCTTCTCATTGAAACGGGCGTCTTGAAACATCGCACTAAACGACCAAGAGACTGTTGGCGTATTTCAAGTTGGAAGAAAGATGCTTCCAACCTTTTAAGCCCTCGCTGGAGAGCCAGAGATTGCCACCTCCATCGACGACGGCGGCGCGGTTCTTGGCCCCCGCCAATAAATTCGTGTCTATTTTTCCTACTAAATATTCTGGTAATTCTTCTTGAACCTGTTCGACCTGTTTGTCACCGATGCCCCAACGCCAAACCTGGGAGCGCTTGGCAAAGGCCCCGCCTTCCTGAACGCTGAAAAGCACTTCCCAGTCAAGAACAGCTACAGCAAGGGACTCCAGCGCAGTTGTCCCTCCGAAACCTTCTGAAAAAATATTCCAAGTGCATCCTCCGTCCCGACTCACGCACAACCCCACTGCCGCGGCAGCGGCCACAATTTTGGGATCAGACGGATGGGCTTCAATGTCGTGCACATCAGACATAACGGGAATCGTGGGCGCCCAAGTTTTGCCGCCATTTGAAGATCGCGGAATTCCACCCACATGCACAACGGCTAGAAGAGCGCTCCCATCGGACGTCGCCGTTAAAGCCCGCACGTGCAAAGGAGGCCCTTGGGGGAACCACTCCGCCCGGCCAGGCACATCATCAAAACCCGTCAACCTTTGAGGCTTTTCTCCTGGAGCGATGTGGACCATGGTGGCCTCGCCCATCATACTGGCGAAAAAATTTCTGCCCAAGGAAACGATGGATAACAAGGATAAATCTGTTTTGACAACCTGAACCCACTCACCGGGCCGGTATCGTCGCCAAATTTCACCGCCCTCAACAATGGCGATGGCCGCGCCATGGGCTTCGGGCGCCAAAACCCCAACCTTCTTGCCAGCCAGTTCCACCTTACTTTCGCCGGTGTCGGTAAACACCCGGCACCCCCCGTGGGTTCCCGCTAAAATCTCAATCATGGGGCCCACTATCCGGCAAAATCTCTAAAAGTTCAAGGGTAGCGAGTCATATGCCACCTCGGCTATTGAACGATAATGGTCGCCGTCATCCCTGGGTGAATATTGCAGTGGTAAGTAAAAGTGCCGGGCGTATTGAACGGAACGGAAAAGCTTTGCCCGGGAGATATGCCTCCCGAGTCCCACACGGCTTGGTCTGATGTGGAAGTGTGGGTGATGCCGTCTTTATTAGTCCACGTCACCGTGGTTCCCGCGGGAACCGTCAAAGAATTGGGTGAAAACGCGAAATTGCTGATTTCGACGGCATCAGCCGTGGATTGGCCACCCGGCCCGGGAGCAGCAGGGGTATCGGAGCTATATCCGCCGGGCTGACCGCACGCAAGTAAGAGAAACATTCCAGAAATCACTAAACCTGATTTGAGCCAATGACTTGTCATAAATCCCCCAAAAGGCCCACCGGCCTTATCCTCGCTAATATGAACCTAATTTCAGAATTGGGATAGGGGTCGCTTTGGACTCAGGCGTTTCCAATGAGGAAACACTGGGATTACCTTTGCCGGCCGAGAAAAGTTTTGAACCACTGCTTAACCCGCATGGATTTTGGAATTTTATGACTTATAACACGACCCAAGATGCGCTCTTCGTCGCAAGGAATGTCTTCATGTGGATTGACCAATCCGCGAGTGACGAAAGTTTGTTTGCCGCTTTGAACCTCCAAACTGTTGCAATGCCAAATGTAATGACAAACTAAAATCTTCTTGTTCCAAAAAACAATGATATCAAATCTCTTTGGTGTTTTGTTAAGTGGCGCCACCTGAATAACTTCGCCAACGGAGATCAGGGGCACCATTGAACCAGTCACTATCTCGATCGGCATTACGGTCCGTTTTTTCAAAATTGCCCGCAGAAACTCAAATTGGTCTTTATCCACAATTGGAGTTTTTACTAGTTCACGGGAAGATCGGATCTTTTTCTTAGCCACGGATTTTTTCACCCTCAGCCCTAATCTTTAAACTTGTTTGAAAGCCTTGCAACCGTTTTAGGGGAAAATTCACGGAATGGTTTAAGCCACGGCTTTCTGAACCGACGTCGAAAATTTATAACCGCAGCCGGACACGGTCTGAACATAGGTGGAACAGGACGAAAGTTTTTGGCGCAAGGAGGAGATGTGTTTATCCACGGTGCGATCAACCACGAAAGTGTTGGGACCCCACACGGCCGTAAGCAACTGATCGCGGCTGATGATGCGATCTTCATTCCTAACCAAATAGTAGAGCATTTTGAATTCAATGGGAGTGAGGGCCAACTCGATCTCGTTGCCCGCCTCATTCAAATAAACTTTCTGAAAAGACGCGTTGATTTTCAGGCCGCCCTTAACCAAAACCTCTTCACTCTCTTTTTTCTGGCGGAATTTGGATATTTTCACATCCACTCTGGCAATGAGTTCCAGAGGTTCAAAGGGCTTTTCGAGATAATCGTCACCACCCACTGAGAATCCCATGACTTTGTGGGACGTACCCTTTTTTCCCGTTAGAAAAATAACGGGAATGGGCCGCGTTCGCTCTTCTTTCTGCAATCGGGCGCAGGCTTGAAACCCGTCCCCATCGGGCAGTTCTACATCCAACAAGATTAAATCAAAGTCAGTCTTTTCAATTTGGAGAAAAGCATCTTTCAAACTGGCGGCACAGGTGATCTGGTAACGGCTGCCCAATGTCTTTTTGACGATCAATTGAAAGTCGAGTTGGTCCTCGACAAGAAGAATATGCGGCATGGATCCCCTCTCACCTATTCTTCGGAGCCCGACCAGATAAACCTTAGGGCCTAATTGAACCAGCCCATGGTCCGCCCGGTAGGCTGACATGAAGAAATCTTCAAAAGAAAGGAACAAGGTGGAAGGTCATTGGAGTTAAAATAATATAAAGAAAGGAGGCTCTTACGCGTATTTTCAATGGAGAATTCCATTTCAGTGTCCCCACCAGGACCTACTTGGGTTTCGGCGTGGCCTCCCTATTGATCACCGTCATCGGGATCACATCCTTCATCAGCACCCGCAACCTCATCGAGAGCAACCAAGCGTTTTTGCACACGTGGGAAGTGAACGAAGAAGTCAATCACCTCTCGCTCCTCTTGGTAACTGCGCAGAGTTACGCGCGGGCCTACTTTATGACGGGACAAGAATATTACCGCCAGCGGCGGGAGACCGTCGTGGCCCAGATTCCCGATGTTCTGCGAGACCTAAGGCGCCTCACCCGAAACAGGCCCGACCAACAACGAAGACTAGATCAGCTTGAACCCCTTATTACGGCACGCTTGAACCGATGGGGTGGGGCAAACGAGCTATACAAGACCAAAGGCCTGGCAGCCATTCAGGAGCGGATGCGGGGCGACGACGGTAAAGCGCGCCAGAAAGTAGTCCAGCAATTGATTGATGGCATGGCCGCTTCTGAAGGACAGCTGCTCAAGGTCCGTTCAGACAACGCACAGATAACCGCCAATCGCTCCACAGGAATCGTCATATTTGGAGACGCCATCGCCCTCTTCACGATCATCTTTGGAACCTTTGTCGTGACCCGCCACATGCGAATCCGGCAAAAAGCCGAAGAAGATCTCAAAAGAGTCAAAGAAGAGGCGCTGAAGGCGACTCAGGCCAAATCGGAATTTTTAGCGAATATGAGCCACGAAATCCGCACGCCGATGAACGGTGTGATCGGAATGACGGGAATTCTTTTGGACAGCCAATTGTCTTTGGAGCAGAGGGATTGCGCCGAGACAATCAGGGACTCGGCAGACAGCCTATTGACCATCATCAATGACATCTTGGATTTTTCAAAAGTCGAAGCCGGGAAATTGGATCTGGAATTTGTTGAATTCGATCTGTCTGAAATTATCAATGACGTATACGGAATCCTTGCTTACTCAGCGAAAAAGAAAGGAATCCAATTTTCAGTGGAGCTTCCCAAACACCGGCCACTGACACTAAAGAGCGACCCGGGCCGCCTACGCCAAGTTCTCGTCAATCTTGCCAACAACGCCATCAAATTCACTCAAAAAGGCGAAGTGAAGATCAAATTGAAAATTCTGAAGATAAACGCCGAAAAAGTTGAGCTACGCTTTGACATCGTCGACTCAGGCATCGGCATTCCGCAAAAATCTCTGACCCGGATGTTTCAAGCTTTTTCCCAAGTCGACCCGTCAACGACCCGCCGCTTCGGCGGAACGGGGTTGGGCCTTTCCATATCCAAACGCATCGTTGAAATGCTGGGTGGCCGGATCGGCGTGAACAGCGAAGAAGGTAAAGGCTCCACTTTCTGGTTCGAGGCTGAGTTCGAACGGAGCTCCAAAGAAAAATCTGAAGATGGTAAGATCGACGAAGTCCATAAAATTTCCACTGGCAGGATCCTGCTGGCTGAAGACAACTCCATCAATCAGAAAGTGGCGGTTCGCACTTTAGAGAAATGGGGATACCGGGTCCATGCCGTCGCCAACGGAAATGAAGTTTTAGACGCCCTAAGGGCAATGCCATTTGACCTGATCATCATGGATTGTCACATGCCCGAAATGGATGGTTATGAAACCACCCGGCTGATTCGGGAAAGCCGAAATATGCCGTTCTCCAAAATCCCGATCATCGCCATGACCGCCAACGCTCTCAAAGGGGACCGGGAAAGATGCCTCCAAGAAGGAATGAACGACTACGTTTCCAAGCCCTTCAGTTTTGAACAATTGGCATCGGTGCTGGAAAAACATCTCAGTGGAAAATCCGTCCAGAAGGAAGTGGACGGGGGAATTGCGGACGACACCTGCACGACAATTGACATGAATGCCCTGAACAACTTGAGAGCCATTTCAAAACCGGGAGAAGACGGCGATCTGGTCGCCGAGTTGGTCAGCATGTATTTGGAACACGCGCCCAAATCCATCGCCAAAATCAAAGATGCCCTGGCCCGAAGCAACTTGGAAGGGCTGGCAAAAACCGCGCACACACTCAAGTCGAGCAGTCGAAATTTGGGTGCCAGGGCGGTCGGTGAGATTTGCCAGGCTCTTGAGGATTTGACCACACTGGAGCCCCGCGCTCAGGTCTGTAAATTGGTGGAGGATTTGGAACACCAATTTGTTGATGCCAGCCGGGCATTGAAGGGCTTCCTTACCAAAGACGGGCACGCCTCCTAACCGTTAAAATTCTTTGCGAACTCTTTGCTTTCCACCATCGCGATTACCGGCGATCTTGAAGCCCGCTTTCTTGAACATGGGCTGGGTGCCCGTCCAGGCGAAGGCCGCCGGCATGTTTTTTCCGTAATTGTAGGGTTTGGAGGGATAGGCCTCGGCGATGAGAGCACCCTTTTTCTTTAGCGCCTTCAGTGCGTGCTCCAGAAGCTGCGTTCCCACACCCATTCTCCGAAATTCCTTTTTTACGAAAAAACAAGGAATGGACCAAACCTTGGCTCCGTCGCTACACTTCAAACTCGGTGCCCGATCGAGCTTGAAATAGTCCTGCCTCTTGCCGAAGGAGCACCAACCTACGGGTGTGCCGTCATGATAGGCGATGATACCGTGGGCGGAGCGAGACAAAACAAGATGCCGCATTCTCGCCTTGGCCCCAGCGCCCTTCATGGCGTTCCAGTCTTCGCCCTTTTGCACCCGCCAAGACATGCACCAGCATCCACCGCAAGCGCCGTTGTCTCCGAAAAGTTTCTCCAGATCCTTCCACAAAGAAGGCTCCAATTCCTTGGTTTCAATTTTCATTTTTCATTCTCCTGAACTCATAGAGATTTTGAAAACCCAGCTTAAGGTAATATTGGTGTGCGTAACTTCCCGTCTCCACTTGAAGCCCAACCCCATGCCCGGGATCCGAGTCTTCCATGATTTTTCTCAGTAGAAGTGTGCCCAAACCGCGCTTTCGATATTGGGGATGGGTCGCGACTCCGTAAATCCCCACGCAATCGGGGGAGCGAACGGCGATGGCGCCCGACACGAAAATCGAACTCACCTTGACCGCGTAAAAAGTCACGTTCTTGTTTTTAGAATTATTGCGATTACACTGGGTGAGCCACTGGGCCCATTCGGTGTAAACTTCCGGTGTTTCCAAGAAACCCGCGCATTGGGCCTGGGAGAAACCTTTTATTATTTTTTCCGAATTACCTGATAATACTTCCACGGGTTCGGTGTTTTCACCACTTTCGCTGGTTTTCCCGTCATCCAAGGTCATGAATGTTAACCCGCCCCGCTCTTTCCACTGCTGCGGAAGTGCCGTCTTTGAGTTTGCGGGAACCAAGAGCGTATGGTTTTTTGTCGAAACCAGCAGGTGCGCTGTGCCCTCTGAAGTGTGAGGCACACCGAAGGTGAATTCCTTCTTGGTACTTGTCACCGAGGCGAAGTCATCCTTGAGCTCGACGGTTCCCCGAAACCATTCCATGAATTTAAAGTAATTGACGTACAGGGGATCATTTCTATGGAAAGTCTTCATATCACTAAACTCCCTTTTGACATCGGAGGTTGTTAGATATATATCTAACAAATATGAATGTCAACGCTCAAGCCTTTAAAAACAAATGCCTGTTCGTGTCGTCCCCTAGGTACGAACTTTTTCTCAGTCTTTCCGCGGCGGCGGGTAGGTTTCCCGATGAACTTGGCGGACTTCGTCCTTGGACGGCGGAGGTGGCCGGACTTTTAAAAAATCTTTCCCCTGCTCTTCGAGCCGGCGCGGAGTTTTCGGCGGTGGTGGCGTCTTTTTTTCCATCCAGGTCCCCATCGCTGAGTGCCGAAGAAATGTTTCGGCATCTAGAAGCCATGGATCCCGAAGTTTTCCTTTCTCTATTTTTGAAGGGACTGATCCACGACGATGACGTCTGCGAACAACTTTCGCGAGGGCGGCTTTCTCTAAAGCAGGCCGTTAACCAAACGGGCGCACAAAAACGGGAATGGCTTAGCCACTTGGGACTCTACCCTTTTCACCCCCTCGAACCGGCTTTTGTTTTTTTTCAATGGCTCCTTGCCGACCGGGCGGGCGCGAAAAACCAACTCA
>Ga0206839_1125_pt1 | contig 17333 bp, 24 predicted proteins | sample Alteio_BWOrgCont_27_FD_152883 | JGI IMG/M metagenome (GOLD analysis project Ga0206839, IMG submission 152883) | Enriched cells from forest soil in Barre Woods Harvard Forest LTER site, Petersham, Massachusetts, United States -... | ecosystem: Environmental > Terrestrial > Soil > Temperate forest >... | reverse complement strand
ATTCTACTAATGTGTTAAAAGTAATATTTCCTGTTTGAGGGGATTTCAGGTCAAAGTGATCTGTGAATGATTGTTCTTCGCTGATGGAATATAATTTTTTTACAGAGCTGCCTAAAGACAATATTTTTAATTCATTGTCTATCAAAATATAAAATGGAAAATCCTGTTCAGTTGCTTATGATCAAATGAAAAGACAGACGCTACCATACCTATTTTGCCGGTTAACTTTTATTATCCATCCACGGATATTTCTGCAACATTTTTTTAATATCACAGATACTATTCCCGTTGAATGACCTTAATATATTATCCAAAGGTATTCTTTATTTCTTTAAATGTTATGGCATTGGCTCAAAAATTATGCAATTGAAAAGTTAATGACGATGCATTTGTTTCATAGTAATATAGCCCTTGTTTTTAGTAATTATACAATTATTATATAATGTATTAGGGCTTCTTTTATGTTATTAAATAGGACGCTTACAACTAATGATTCTTATTGTTATTTTTGGTCGGGGTTATGTTCTTAGAGCCTTTATAAATCATGAATAATTACGAAATAGCGGATCATTTTTCTCTTCTTTCCAAATTAATGGATATACATGGGGAAAACAGTTTTAAATCAAAATCATACAGTGTTGCTGCATTCAATATAGAGAGACTACCTGCTGAAGTTGCCGGCATGGATGATGCTCAATTGTTCAGCCAAAAGGGAATAGGGGAGTCTACCGGTAAAAAAATAAAAGAGCTGCTCGCTACCGGGCGGCTAAAGCAACTGGACGAGGTGCTGGCTATTACACCGCAAGGCATATTGCAGATGCTGGAGATAAAAGGGCTGGGCCCTAAGAAAATAGCTGTGATATGGAAGGAAATGGGATTAGAATCATTGGGGGAATTGGAATATGCCTGCAATGAAAACAGGCTGGTAGCCCTCAAAGGTTTTGGAGCAAAGACGCAGGAGAGCGTTTTGCAAAATATTATCTATTTCAACCAAAACCTAGGCTTCCATTTATGGGCAGAGGTAGAGGCATTTGCTAATTCGGTATTGCAGCAATTGCGGAAAAACCATTCCGGCAGTTTATTTTCATTAACCGGCGACTTCCTCAGGCAGAATGAAACGGTGGAATATATAGAATTCGTAACCGACCTGGATAAAGAAGTTATTGCAAAAGAGTTTCATTCTTTTCCAGAAACGGTTATCAAAGAAGAGGATAATATCGTATCGGTACACATTCCCAATCAGCCAAGAATCCGTTTTTATATTACGGATAAAGATAAATTTTACAATACATTATTTAAAAAAACAGCAAGTGAAACCTTTCTTTCCGCATTTACAGAACGTTTCACGCTACCGGACGCGCCGCCATCAGAAGAGCACATTTTTATTAGCAATAACTTACCTATTATACCACCTATGCTACGGGAAACAGGGCCTATTTTGGATAAAGCCGCTAAAAATGATCTTCCGGAATTTATAAAGCCGGGTGATATAAAGGCTATAATTCACTCACACTCAACGTGGAGTGATGGGGTGCATACCGTGGAGCAAATGGCAAAGGCAGCTAAAGACCGGGGGCTTGAATACCTGGTGCTAAGCGACCACTCGCAAACCGCCTTTTATGCCGGAGGGCTGAAGCCGGAACAGGTAGCTGCCCAGCACCAGGAAATTGATGCGCTCAATGATAAGCTGGCGCCATTCAAGATTTTTAAAAGCATAGAATCTGATATTCTCAGTGATGGCAGTTTAGATTATAATTCACAGATCCTCAATACTTTTGATATCGTTATCGCAAGTGTTCATAGCAATTTAAAGATGTCGCAGGACAAAGCTATGGAGCGGGTGCTTACGGCTGTGCGCAATCCATATACCTCTATATTAGGGCATCCCACTGGGCGGCTCTTGCTATCGAGGAAAGGCTACCCGCTTGATTATGAAAAACTGATCAATACCTGTGCGGAACATAATGTAGTGATCGAAATTAATGCCCATCCCCGCCGCCTGGACCTGGACTGGCGGTGGGTGGCTTATGCCCTGGAGAAAGGTGTATTACTGTCCATAGACCCGGATGCACATTCTATAGATGGATATAAAGACACATACTATGGCGTAATGGTGGCGCAAAAAGGAGGCCTCACTGCCAGCCATAATCTAAGCAGTTTCACACTGGCGCAATTTGAAGCATTCTTGGCGGTGCAGCATAAAAAGAGACGATCATAATAGCTGTCACGGCATGGTTTTATTAGATTTAGATGAAAATAATTATTAATCTAAATCTGATATTATGGACAACCTGATGATTCTTGACGAAAAAGCAAAGCAAAGGATTGGTATTATTTGTTTTATACCTCTCGCTGCATATTTTGTATGTTTTATATACTACACTATATTGTTATTGCCATTGACAGATGGCCACCACAGCCCGGGCGAAGCAGTGGGGATTATCAACAGGAATTATGATACCCTGTTTGCAATGCTGGCGGTAGCATCGGTGATCACAGCACCTATATTTATATATTGCCTTGTATTGTTGGCAAGGTTCAAGCATATAAATGCTGCTGAAAAGGTACTATGGATCGTATTTCTTTCTATAATGGCTCCTGTGGCTTCGGCGCTATTCTGGCTGTTGATCATAAGGACTGCACGCCGGCAGATACCTATTCATCCGGATATTGCTTAACAAAGTCGTAAGTTGTGAGTCATAAGTTGTGAGTCATAAGTAAGTAGCCTTTTATGGGTTAGGGTCTTTGGTTATAGTGGTTAGTGCCTCTTTCATATAACTATCTATATTACCAAAAAGGAATTCCGGGTATTCACTGCTGAATTTTGCTTTGATAAAGCCACCTAGCAGCGGTCTTGCTGCAGGTTGCTTCATTTCTTCTGTGCTGATGGGTATCAGATCATATTCCGCATCGGGGAAGTAGCTGAGCACACGGAGTGCCAGCTCCACACGGTTCATATAGTCAGTGCCGCCCACATGGTAGATTCCTTGCTTATTATCACGCAGCAATAAATACATTACTCTTGCTATATCCCAGGCGTTAGCGGGGGAGGCATATTGATCGTAGGGGAGCTTTAGTGTTAGCTTCTGGTGGTTTTTGCATTGGTCTACTATGCGGGCCACGAAGTTCTTACCTCTCAACTCATTGCCATATACATTGGTGACACGCAATACCAGCGAATGGGGTATCTCGCGCAATACCATCTGCTCAGCTTCCAGTTTGTGGCGGGCATAGACGCTGATGGGGTTCACCGGTGCATCTTCTTTATAGGGCCCGTTCTGGCCGTCAAATACATAGTCGGTGGAGATATACACCATTTTGGCGTTGCATTCTTTGGCAAGTTTTATGAGGTTGATGGTGCTTTGCACGGTCTTGTCATAGCTTTCCTGCTCATGGGTTTCGCAATAGTCCACATGGGTGAGGGCGCCGCAATGCACGATCACATCCGGGGCAAACTCTGTCACATTGAAGTTAAAAGGATGGTCGGGGTTCAGGGTATCATAAAATACGGTATCATCTGTTTCAAACGAATAGTAAGAGCCGATGGTTTCCACACCCTGCTCCTTAAAGTGTTTCAGGCAATTGCCCCCTACTAATCCTGATGCCCCCGATATAAATACTTTCATCCTTCTATTTTCTATTTTAGTTTATTATAGTTTTTTCAAAATTTGCGCACCCCGAACCATGATTAAAGGATAAAAAGATTTTCCTGATTCGCAATATCCTCACTTTCCCGGAAAGGAAACTGATGCAGAACAAATGTCTGAAAGATTTAGGACACCGGGAAATTGAATTTTTGCTATTACCTGCCCGCAGGTAGCCATGGTCTGTACGCAGGTAAACGTGCCAAATAATTACATGTGTTTAAAATCTTGTAGCGACCTTTGTGGTGTACCCAAAGTGTAACAAATTTAGGGACGGGGCATAGTTTGGCATGATTACTGGCAGCAGGCTGCGGAAGATCAGGAGTTTGAAGAAGAGATGCGCGCACGGCAATCCGAACAGCCCGCCCGTGAAGCCTGCCGAAAAAGCCGCAGATGAGCAAACTGAAAATGCTGGTGGGAAGGTCAATGAGCAATTTGAAACAAGCAAAAAAGAACACAAAGAATTGATTATCAGCACAAATGAAGAAACACCTGCAAACGAAATTGCCCAACCTGCAATTTTCTGAAAAACGGGAAGATGTCTCCCACTTGTTTGCAACGAGGATGCGATGGAGCGGCGTTTGACTTTATTAACACTAAGTCCGGCTTCGCCCGCTGAATTCCTGAATTATTTTTCAAAATAAGCAATTTGGTAGCTTTCTGTTCCCCGCCGTCTCGCCCTTCCTTCGCCTACCGTTAGGAGTTTCAGCGAAGGATGATTCAAAAGTTTCATGTAGCTTCCCCCCCTGCGCCGGTCGGATAGCCGCACACCATCTGAAAGTTTTTTAGCAATGTTGCACTGTTCCATTCTTATCTCGCGGAACTTATTAGCAAAAATTAGGGCTGACTCAAAAATCACAAATGTAATTTTCAGGCCAGCCCGGGGGGAATCGTATTGGATAATTGTTGATTTAAAAGCGCGAAAAAATCATCAACAACCATTATTTTATTACTGAACTATCAGATTTCCTGCTGCATCAAAAAAGACGTTGGCCTGGGCACACTGACATTGCTGCAAAACTGCTTGCGGAGGGAAACATGAGTTTCCGGGCGGGGGAGCTACAGTTACGCAAAAATTTGGACACTGTAACCAACAGACCTGATAGGCTACGAAAAATTGACATTGCGGACAGACAGGCAATGGTATGAAACCACCAGGAGCAACTGGTGTACAGTCGGGGCAAACATTGTAAATATTACATTTTTGATCATAACAGACAGTACCTACACAAATGGGGCACTGTGTCTTATTAACAACCATAAGCTGGGCTTTGGATGCCACGAAGCTCAAGCATAATAATGCGAGCATAAATAATTTTTTCATGTTTTATGATGTTTTAAAAGTGAATAAAAAAAGAGATATAGGCCTAAATCGCGTTTTTATATTAAAAAGTTTACTTAAATCGGTTAAGGAAGGCTTAGCATATCAAGTCGCCTACGTTAAAAATTTTGTTTGATTATTGTAGGAGGAATTATAAAATACAATCTGAAGTGCGTGGGCTGTCATAATGTTGGTTTTTAATGAATAACAAAGGTTGGTTAATAATTTAACAGCTATGCCCGTGTTTTAACGGATATAGGTAAATAGTATGAGATGGCGAAATAATATAAACAATAGTGATAATAAAAATATTTGCACCTATTGATACACTACGCCAGCGTTCACGGCTCGTAAATAATGGGTGAAAAATTGGTATCTTAGATAAGATCTGTCCCCGCCGAGTTTCGCCCTTCGCGGACTCAGCAGCAATAGCGATTTATTGTTGATGTATTTTTTCAGATAGATTCATGCCTGTTGCACCAATTTTATTAATCCATTTCCCCTGCTGAGTCTTGTGTCTATGAAGGTTCAATTCTACGTTATTTCTTCTTTTTGAATTTTTAATTATCCCCAAGTGCGGGGAAAAATACTTGGCTTGAAATACTAATCCATCTGGCATGATATTGCTATACCAGTAAATCGATATTCAATTTTCATTTCTAACGAATAAAATAAAATCATGGAAAACAATCAGAACCGGGTACTTGTGACCGGAATGTTCAAAGACAAAGCTAGTGCGGACAGAGTATACAGCACACTTCATTCACGTGGATACAGCAACAATGATATTCACTTGATTATGTCTGACGATACCCGCAAAAAACATTTTGCAACAGAAGTGAAAAAAACTGAAATAGGAACCAAAGCTATGGAGGGCGCTGGTACAGGATCTGCAATCGGTGGTACTGTAGGAGCTATTGCCGGTGCCGTGGCCGCTATTGGCACTACGTTGCTTATCCCGGGCTTAGGTATTGTGGTAGCGGGACCTCTTGCTGCTGCGGTTGCAGGTGCGGGCGCAGGTGGCGTAACAGGTGGTATTATTGGTGCTTTGGTGGGTTCTGGTATCCCGGAAGCACGCGCTACGCTTTATGAAAAAGGTGTGAAAGAAGGCAACATTGTAATTGGCGTAAACGCAAAAAATCCCGAAGATGCCGACTACTTTGAAAAAGACTGGCGTACCAATAATGTAGAAGAATTCCATCGTTAATTTTTTAAAAACTTCCGCCATGAAAAGGTTATATGTATTCCTAGCTATAGTAGCTTTTACGGCATTGATGTCGTGTGGCCAAACCACGCAAACGGATAATACTACAAATAGTACTGATACGATGGTTATAAAGCAAAATCAAACCGATTCTGCGACTAATAGCGTGAGTACCGATACCACAAAAAGGTAGTTAAATTAAAGCGAAGAGGTACGCTATAACATGGCGTACCTTTTTCTATGTGAATGAGTAATCCAACTGGAATTTTGATATACGCTGAGGGCACGGTATTACTATCAGTTAAGTAACTAAAGACATCGTTATGAGAAGCATATTATATATTATCGCAGTAGTCCTGGTAATAAGCTGGGCACTGGGCGCATTTGTGTGGGATGCAGGAGGTTTAATTTACATTCTGCTTGTACTTGCCATTGTATCTTTCCTTTTAGGAATAATCCGCAGAGGTAATGTTTAGTTTCCTTTAAAATATAAATTATGAAAACCGATTTAAAAGTGGGGGGTATTGCCCTTGCCGCATCTGCCGCATTAACTTACGGATTTATAAGCCTCAATCGTAAAAAAGCAAATGGGCTAATAGAGAATGGTGAGCCAATAGAGAATAATGGACCATTGGAGGATAATGGCCGAGAGAATAATGCTAAAGACGCAGATACTATGACTTCTACACCAGTCGCGCCGCATAAAAAGCGCAAAGTCCATAAACGCCAGGTGAAATAGGGAATATTACATACTGCAAAAACGGATGACTGGGATACATGGTTTTGTGATCAATCGAGTCCAAAGAAATAACCCCAATTTTCAAAAACTTTTTTGGAAGTATAAATGGAATTCGGTTCCCACTCATTTATCATATTAGGTCAATTTTAAATGAGGGATAAATTGGCTCGAGTACAATCAGGTTCACAGAAAAGGTAAAGCCCGCTTTTGTAGCGGGTTTTGTCATTTTATAAAGAACATGCAGATAATGAAAGGTAAGCCTCCTTACTTACGAAGAAAAGTAAAAAGAAATGATGAGTGGATGACTAAAAATAAGCGAAATTTGAAAAAGCAGCGTAAGCAAACCGTAATTTAATATTTTATATGAACGTACAAGAACAAATCAAAGAGTATATTACCAGCCAACCTGAACCAAAGCGTAGTGATATGCAAGAGTTGCACCATCTCACACTTCAAGTTTTACCAGGTTGTAAATTATGGTTCGACAATGGTAAAAACAGCGAAAATAAAACTGTTAGTAACCCTACTATAGGCTATGGATTTCACACCATAAAATATGCTGACGGAAAGACCAGGGATTTTTTTCAAATTGGTTTGAGCGCAAACAAAACCGGAATCTCTGTCTATATCCTCGGTATCAAAGATAAGACATACTTAGCCCAAACGTATGGGAAAAAACTAGGCAAGGCGAGCGTGACCGGGTATTGCATCAGGTTCAAAAAGCTAAAAGATATAAACATCGATATACTTGAAGCGGCAATACGATATGGGGGTAAGGCTCAGAATGAAAAAAGTGAGCCGATAAAATAGTTTAAAATAAAACAATATGATTTTCCCGCTTGATGTTCTTCACCTACAGCCCCAGGGACGGGCATATTCATTGCTATATTAGTATTTTCAACTCATCAATAAACCGGTTCGAAATTTGTACCATAGGGCTCACCGGAATTTGAAGGCCGCTTCAGCTGAGGGCATTATTACATTCCTGGACGAATTCACGTTTAAAGAGCTGAGGATATGTTACAACCAGCCCTGTCTCGTCAACCGATATTATTGATTCGAAATCATTTGGTACGTTTTCATACCTATAATCAGTTTGGGAAAGCCTGGTGTATTTCTGATGAACGGCTTTTACTTCTTGTCCTAATATATCCAGGTACAAAACCTTAATTATCTTCTCTTTTTTTTCAACGAGTTTAAGTCTGTTTATTGGTAAAGTATTGGTAAATGGAGTTAATGAAATATCTATATCAATACATCCGGAAAATTTTTCAATAAGATTTCCATCTGAGAACCAATTACCCTTCCCGTCACTCCGGTAACTAATGATGTTGGTTTTGTTATTTAGCTGTGCGTTAATTTCAAAAAAAATTGTCTCCCAGTGCCCATTTGTTTTGATCTGATACTCCACTTTATAAATTACGTTATTATACATTCCAATAATTGAAGACTTTATTTCGGCGCCCTCATCTGAATTGGTCAAAACACAACTTTCCAGTGAATTATATTCTATTCCACGCCAAAGTATATTTCTTGTCATACTTGCCAAATTAAAATAAGAATATTAAACAATAGAGATAGCCTGGAATATTAATAAGTACAATTTTCAATGCTCCATTCTTTCTTTGTTGCCAATCAGGTTATTCTTCAATTTTCCATGATGGATTATGGCCAATCTCCCAAAGATGTCCGTCAAGGTCTTGAAAGTAACCGGCATAACCGCCCCAAAACGTTTTTTGTGCCGGTTTAATAATTTTTGCGCCTGCTTTTTCAGCTTGCTTCATTATAGTATCAACTTCTTTGTCACTGTTTACAAAATATCCAATTGAGAACTCCGTTGCACTTTCTGGCTGTAGTTTTATTTTACTGTCCCATGCTAAATTTTTTCTTTCATATAGCGAAAGTTTCATTCCGTTATCAAGATCAAAAAGTACTATTGCACCATTTTCAAATTCAGTGCCGATAATGCCTTGCGTCTGCCAGCCCATCCCCTGATAGAATTGCATAGATTTTTTTAAATCGGTTACGCCAAGAGTCAAAATATTTATTCGTTGTTTCATTTTTTGTTTTTGTTTAAAGATTGTTTTTGGCAGTACTGATGTCATTAGAGGACATAAAATTTATGCCGCTCAAGTGAAAAGGATTCCTGTTTATGTCTAATTTCGATTGAAGAAAGTGTCACAAAATAAACCGTTAGCAGTCTTAGTTGCATGGATAGTAAAACAGAAGATATAAATCAGTACAGATCCATGTTATTTTACATTGCATACAATATGCTTGGAATAATAGCCGATGCTGAAGACATGGTTCAGGAAACTTACATAAGTTGGCTGGATTCTGATAAATCACATGTTGAAAATGCACGATTTTATCTGATAAGAACAATTAGCAATAAGTGCATTTCACATTTAAAAAAGATTAAACAACAAAGGGAAATTTATACAGGCACCTGGTTACCGGAACCATTAGTTTCCCCGGCAGATGCCGAAAGCAATTTCGACATTAAAAAAAACTTGTCAATTGGATTTCTGTATTTACTTGAAAAACTAACGCCTATTGAAAGAGGGGTGATCATCCTAAAAGAAGCTTTTGATATTGACTATGATGAGATATCCAAAATTTTTTACATTACCAATGATACTTGCCGACAGCACCTTAGTCGTGCAAAAAAGAAATTAGCGCTCGAAAAAAACAGGTTTGAGACTGATACCGGTGAACATGAAAAAATTTTACGAAAGTTCCTTGACGCCTGTTTGAATGAAAACTTTGAAGGACTCGTTGAATTATTACGGGAAGATGTCACTGGTTATGGTGACGGAGGTGGAAAACCCGGTTCAATGAAAAAGCCAGTAGCAGGAAAAGAAAATGTTATGCGCTTGTTGATAGCAGGAATGGGGAAAGCACTGTCGTCTGCACGAATTGAAATTATGTCAATTAATGGGTTGAGCGGCGCGGCATTCTATATAAGTTCCCAGAAAATGCCAGATGTTTTGCTTGCTATCGACACTGATGATAGCAAAAAAATAGCCAACCTTTACTTTATAGCTAATCCGGAGAAACTACAGCACATAAATTGGCAAAATATTAATTAAAATTTTGTCACAAATTGCTATACCAGGAGTCTTGTTTTTATATACTCCAAATTCAATCAAAATGGAAAAAGAAATAACAATTAAGGAAGTTAAAACTTCCAAGGGGCGTCTCTTCGCTTATTGGATTATCACAGCTATAGTCGCTTTGCAGGTTGCGGCAGGAGCGTATTTTGACCTTACAGGGTTTCCGGCTTTCAGCCAAATAGCGCAACATTTGGGATACCCTCTTTACCTTCTCAGCATCTTAGGGGTATTAAGAATACTTGCTTTGATAGCATTGCTTGCACCCCGTTTCCCCCGGCTTAAGGAATGGACTTATGCCGGCCTTTTCTTTGAATATACGGTAGCCGCAGCTTCACACATTGCCGTTGGTGATGGAGCAAAGGTGTGGATAATGCCACTAATTTTTGCGGGTATCCTAATTGCTTCATGGTACCTTCGTCCGCTATCCCGGCGCCTGGCATAATAATATTGCAGCATAAATCATTATTACAGAAAACATAAATTATATAATGAACCAGGCAGAGAACATTCAAAAAAAATCTAAGGCCCGCTTAATTATATATTGGATCTTAACCGGGTATCTTGCTTTTGAGTCGGTGCTGAGTGCCACATGGGACTTTAACTGGCTAAATAAAGGTTTTGCCATTCACATGATGAAGCAACTAGGTTTTCCGCCTTATTTTCTTATCATAAAGGGTATTGCTACTTTATTGGCAGCTCCGGTGTTACTTCTTCCCCGCATGCCATTACTTAAAGAATGGGCCTATTTTGGTACGTTTCTTATTTATGCGGGGGCTATTGCATCGCACTTATTTGTGGGTAGTGCCTTAAATAATTTGATAGCTCCTTTTATCTTTCTTTGTATCACGGTGGCTTCCTGGGCGCTACGTCCCGCTTCCCGTCGCATTATCATTAATTAACCCAAGTTGCTGGTTGGTTCGTATGCGGGTAGGATTACCGGGTGGTTTTTACTTTGTAGTCTTGATATCCATCAGTACACTCATCTTCTCAACTTCTATATCGTTAGGTTCCCATAGTAGAAACAAATCCTTACCGGGTCTTCTGCATTTGTTCGATGGCGATCCATCCTTCCGGCGTGATGCCCATAATCTCAGTGGCGACGCCCATAGTTTGGTAGGTGTCGAAGAAAGCCATTCGTGCAATTGGGTGGTCCACTTCGCTGATGATCGCATAACCTTGTTCGCGCAAACTGTTGGTGGTCCGGTCGAAATCGCTTACTGGCAAACGGAAGGCCATGTGCTGTGTGCCGCCTGCGGGATACCGCGCGAGATAATCATGGAATATGCTTTGACCGGAAACAGGCTGGATGAGTTCGATGAAGGCACCCCCGTTATAGGTCTGAGCGGTCAGCCATTCGCCGGCCACGACCTTGCCATAATAGGTCATACCCAGATCCTGCGCGCGGATATGTTCCGGTTGGGGAAAGCCGGCGATACCGAGGGCGTTTGCAAGGAATTTTACGGCGGCGTGAATGTCCGGGACCACCCAGCCGATTTGAGCCAGTTCCAGTCTGGCGATGGTGTTGTTGATACTGTTCATGTTTGTTTGCTTTGGTTAGTGGTTAAACAAAGTTAAAACAGGGTTTCTCTTTATTTCTGTTGCATATAATGCAGCAAAACCGTTCCGCAGGCAAATCGCTGACATTTTTTAAGTGCCAGGTGCAAATTGTTTTTTAAAATATTAAAGATTCGCTCACCACTCCCAAAGGCAACCGGGTTTACCAGTAAGAAAAACTCGTCAATCAATGCCTGCTGAATTAACGATGATACAAATGTGTGGCCACCATAAACAATCATATCTTTCTCATTTTTCTTTTTCAGAGCATTTATCTCTTCGGCAATACCTCTACTAGCTATGGTCGTATTGTGCCACACGCTGTCTGTGAGTTTTTTTTGAAAAAACAACTTTGGGAATATCTCAGCAATTTTCCTAAATGATGGTCATTGTCGTTCGGATTGTTGGCAACCCCTTGCCAGTGTGGGATGAAACCTTCAGCGGTATTCCGGCCTAGTAAGATGGTGTCCACATTTTTTAGGTTGCCAATAGCAAAGTTTCTTAATTTATTGTCCCAGTTGAAATTTTTTCCGCCATTAGGGTATTTACGTGAGTGGGGCGTTCTCTGAGTCTCGCCTTTCGCAGACTTCGCAGCAATAGCGATGTATCGCTGGAAAAAATAATTTACCTTTAATCCAATTACACCCTTAAAAGTACTCTTATGGCAAAAACGATCTTTTAATTGCTCATTCCCTCAATCCACCGAGCTATGTCAACACAGAAAATCTACGTAGGAAATATAAAAAATCAATTGCCGTTATTACGGGCGAAGTCACGGAACCCGGAGGCGGTGCCTGTGCACTTTGAAAATGATGATTCCGCTTTACTGGATATTAATAATTCTCGGTCTGCAATATGGGTGGAAATGATTAACCTATTGCAGCGCGACAATAAACCCGTTTATATAGCAATTGATGCTGAAACTGGTGTCATCACCCGGATAGGCATCCCTTTTGTAACCAGTGTACTGGATATTCTTACTGAAGGTGAAGATACACGTGTGTCGTTTACTGGCTCAGATGCATGGCATCATATTGATTGGGGGCAACCTGGCTACGATGGCATCCTTGGCGCTCTTCATCAGGCAAAAGATACTGGCTCTGCTATAATGGTTACAGCAACGCTCCACCGCTATCAGATAGTTGATGTAAGGCCGTTTCCTGCACTTGGTATCAGTAATGATATTCCGGAAGCACCGTCAGCCGGGCTGCCGTTTACGCCCGTTTCACCGGAGAGGGCGGTGGAAATCTTCAATAAGATGAGCGCGCTTACTTGTACTCCGAACTTTATCTCTGCTCCATGCATACCTTTCAAATATCCATCCACTGCATGCTGGGTGCGTGCACACAGAATGTGCCAGATGATGGTGGATGAAGGCCTGACTCCTGCAAAAGCCTGGATTATAGGCCGGAATCTGAAAGCATATACGACTGATGATCCCAATTGTATTGTTACATGGCCATGGCATGTGGCGCCTACTCTTATGGTAACACAAAAAGACGGGCAAGCAATAAAAATGGTATTCGATCCTGCTCTCTGCACAGAACCGGTGACTTCTGATGAATGGCAAGCCAAGATGAATGACCCCGAAGCCAGGATAGAGCATATGTCGTGGAAAGGATATAAATTCCTTGCGACCGGGAGGGCCACCCTGGAGGAAACAGAAAAAGATTTGGAGCACTACAGGGTGCTGCTGAAAGATATGTGGGAAGAGGATGGGTTGCCGCCGTATGAGTGTTCTCCGGCTGAAGACGTGTAATCTCACAATAGAGGCGCCACTTTTCCCCCAAAAAAATCGTTGATAACCAATAAAATTGGGCGAAAAAACGATTAAAGACACGTTGGCAAAAAAATGGATGTACACCCGCATTGCTGTTTTTTCTACATTTGTCGCTATCAAATACTATTTTAGTTTTTAACGATGAAACATATAATCATAGCGGGTTGCACAGTTGTTGCATTCCTGCTGTTTTCCTGCCAGGGCGGTGAAAAAAAAGACGCTAACCAAAACGCAAAGGAATTGCCTGTGGCTGTAAACAACCAGCCACCTGTGGGGGCAAACAAACCAACTGCAGATACCAGTAAGCCAACAGCTGATACAAGCAAAGCAGGCAACACAACTCCCGCCAATAATGGCCCTGCCGATTATACAAAACCTGAAATGGTATTTGTGAAGGGTGGTACCTTCCAGATGGGCAGTAATATGGCTGGTGATGAGGTGATAGATGAAGCGCCAGTGCACAGCGTAACAGTAAGCGATTACTGGATAGGAAAGTATGAAGTGACGGTAGGAGAATTTCGCAAATTTATGAATACCCATACATACGTCACAGATGCGGAGAAAGCGGGATTTAGCTTTGTGTATGACCACGGCAGCTTGTACCGGAAAAATGGTATCACCTGGGAATATGATGTGATAGGCAATAAGCGGGTGAACCAGGAAAACCACCCGGTGATACATGTGAGCCGGAATGACGCGGAAGCCTATTGCAACTGGCTGAGTAAGCAAACGGGAAAGACATACCGGCTGCTTACAGAAGCGGAATGGGAGTATGCTGCCAAGGGCGGCCCGAAGCACGAGCATTTTTTATACAGCGGCGGAAACGATATGGACAAGGTGGGGTGGTATGTGGGTAATAGTGAGCCTGAGACGCATCCCGTGGGATTGAAAAAGCCGAACGGACTGGGTATCTATGATATGAGTGGCAATGCCTGGGAATGGTGTGCAGACTGGTATGGGATGTATGGCACAGATAAGCAAACCGACCCTAAGGGGCCAGCTACAGGTACTACGGGCATACTTCGTGGTGGTGGCTGGCGCTACCTGCCCGTGCGTACCCGTGTCACGGCCCGTCGTGGCTGTATACCTGGCTTTAATGGCAGTGGCATTGGCTTCCGGCTGGGAGGAGATAATTTAAAATAAGTGCATACTTCATTCCTGATTCAATATGATGAACTATAAAGCAACGTCATTTTCCTATATAGTTTTTGTGATGTTTATAGGTTGTTTCAGCGCGTGTAAAACTTACTTTATCCCTTTAGACAGCTTTAAGCAGCAAACACAGGGACTTAATAAAACCCCATTAAGAGAAGTGACTACACGAGGGCCAATAGGTGAAGAGGTGACTTATAAAACATACCCTATTGATTATATAAAATGCCTGGATAAGCATGGTAATCCTTATGAGTTAAAGAACAGCCCCTCCATAGAAGTAAGGTTTACTTATGGCAGGAATAAAAAGACGGTGTTTTACTTCGACCGGATCTATGTAGATGATAGCTCCGTAATGGGGTCAAGGTCAAGGATCCTGGGCATGCCTAAGCGCATCCCGCTCAATTCCATAACAGAAATAGAAGTGCAAAATGGGAAGAAACGTTACCGGTATGTGGGGGAGTAGCGGAGATAAGCTGTTTTTTTATCGGCATTATATTATTGCATTTCAATAAATTGTATCAGCCATGCCCGGACAATTAACAAAAAAAGTGTATTCCCGTCTTTTATTATTCACACTTTTCGGCTTTACCCTTTGGTTTTTTGGGAATCTCTATGAAGGAGTTGTCATTACTCCCAACCTGCTGGTAGACCCGGTTAAAAAAATATATAACTGGCAAGGTTTTTTCACCATCACCAATCCTATATTTTTCTATATACCATTGGCGCCTATGGCGGTATTAGCAGCATTTGTTCTTTACTTTAAGACATCTAAGGAAACAGCTATTTTAAAAAGACATTTAGGGGCTGCAATTGTTTTTTTGACCTTTGCGCTGGGACTTGGAATTTTCATAATAACCCAAATTAACCTCCGTCTTTTTTTTGGCAACATAGAAAAGCTTTCGGCAGAAATATATAAGCTGTCTGTTCTCTGGAATTTACTTAACATAGTAAGAGTTATTCTTTTGGCATTCGTCATTTATCACGTATTCAATGCTTACATTTTAATTCAGCAGGAAGCAGAATAGATTTGAATGTTGTGATAGAAGCAAATAAGCAATTTTTTAAAGAAAGTGATTATTTATCAAAGAGGGAAGTTTCAATAATATGCTGGCTGACTGCAAATAAAACCAGCCCTGCTGTGTTTTTACAGCCTGTTTTTGCCAGTAGATTGTTTCTGTGCCCGTCTACGGTTCGGGCGCTGATGTGGAGGTGGCTGGCTATTTCGGCATTAGTGAGTTCTGCGCAGATGAGCTTCAGTATTTCTATCTCCCTGGCGGTAAGCTCTATAGGTATGTTGCTGAAAGAACGGAGCTGCTTACTCTTTTGCTTGTAGCCATTACGCATTGCTTTGAGGGTGCTGTCATTCAGGTAGAAACCTTTGTTATGTGCCGTCCTGATGGCAAGTGTCACCTCTTCAATATCACAATTCTTGACCAGGTACCCGGAGACCCCGGCTTCTATCATATTGCTGATGAAGCGTTCCTGGTTATATACCGTTAATATAATGATTTTGATACTGGGGTAACGTTGCTGTAATATTGCAGTTAACTCCGGCCCATTTATTTCAGGCATATTCAAATCCACTAAAGCCACATCAGGTACAGAAGCGGGATCGCTTAGTTGGGCAAGAAATGTTTTACCATTGTCAGCATTGGTTACTATCTGGAAGTCGTCCTGCTCCCGCAGTAAAGCCAGCATACCATCGCGAAAAAGACGTTGATCTTCCACGATCGCAATTTTTATTTTATTCATAGTGCAACGATTTATCCAGGGCAGCCTGGGGCAGCCTGATATGGAATGAAAACCCCTTGCCTGCAGCAGAAACAGCATTATAAGTAGCCTGTATCATGCTCAGCCTGCTTTGTATGTTATACATGCCTATACCACTGCCGCTGAAAATATTGGTATCTGTTCCTCTCCCATCATCCGTATATTTTACGGAAATGTAGTTTTGCTCCATGCCGGTGGCTATGGTCACGCTTTTTGCAGCGGCATGCTTTATAGTATTGGATACAAGTTCCTGCATTACACGGAATAATGATAGCGCAAGGTCAAAAGGCAACTGCCTTAATATGCCGCCAGTATCGTCCAATATCTCTATTTGGAGTCCCGCATTGGTACTGGTTTTGTCACAAAATTCTTCCAGCGATTCATGGAAGCCCCAGAGCGCCAGCCCGGCAGGAGAGAGGCTGTGAGATATGTTCCTGATATCATTAACAAGCAAGTCAATATTTTTTTTATATTCTTCAGTGATGGTTCTTATTACCGGGATGTTGGTTTCTGCCTGTATGTGGGAGGCCATGAAGCGAAGGTTGGACAATGAACTGCCAATGTGGTCGTGCAGATCTTTGCTGATGCGCATGCGCTCTTTTTCTTGCGACAATATTGTAGCATTGAGCAACTGCTGCCGGTGCTGTAGCTCTGCTTTCTGTAGTGCAGCCTGCTGGGCCTGGAATTTTTTATGGTACCTTATGTAGAAGAAAATTACAGACAGCGCAAGGGATATGCTGCCAAATGTGGCAATAAAAATGAGGTAATATATGTTGTCATTTATTTTTTGTATTTCCATAAAGCGACTGCAAAGAGTATATACATTGTTAAGAGAAATGTAGCATGCAGGTCCCAGATAAAATATGCAAGGCTGTAATTGGAAATGATAACGCTATATATAATAAACAGGAGAAATGAGCCTGAGAAATAAATGAGCATACCTGAATTGATATATAGTGTCATGCTTTTAGCGATTGTTATGTTATCTGATTCTGTCATTTTTCTATAAGAAACTACTTAAAGATACACAGCTCGCCAGGTATATACCTC
>Ga0206839_1121_pt1 | contig 17352 bp, 16 predicted proteins | sample Alteio_BWOrgCont_27_FD_152883 | JGI IMG/M metagenome (GOLD analysis project Ga0206839, IMG submission 152883) | Enriched cells from forest soil in Barre Woods Harvard Forest LTER site, Petersham, Massachusetts, United States -... | ecosystem: Environmental > Terrestrial > Soil > Temperate forest >... | reverse complement strand
TTTTCAGCTGTTCCAAATGGGGAGGCGTGAGCAGGGAAATTGCCAGAGAAATATATTGGTCGGGCGTGATGGGTTTTCCGAAGTTCTTACGATTCAGTTGCTTCAATTCGGATAGAATTTTCTTTTTGGTTTCCTTTCGTACCCGTAGATAGTCCGTTTTAATTGTCGGCTTCTGCTTTTCCGGTTTGTTAATTTTTTCTTCTACTGAATTCATTTTTCCTCCTGATAAATACGGTTAAGACCTGCCAAGATCCAAAGCTTGGTCTAGGGCCGGATTGCGGGTTAGTTCGATGGGGGGAGCTTCCCATGCCATCGACGTATCAATTGAAAATGGGTCTAATGATTCTCTTAGGTTTTCAAAGAATCGAAGAAAGTCCGGTGATTCAGGCTCCAATGGGTCCCTGACCACTTTGACGCGTCTGAGGTTCTTATTGCTGGCAATTGTCTGATGGACTAGAGCCAGATTGGGTTCCAGAAGCGCCAATTTTGACTCGGGGCCAGGCGGATTGCTTTCAAATGCGTTTGGGCGATACTTCAACAGGGTTCTGGGATTCAGAAAGAGAGTGAGGCCATCGCCGGAGCCCTTCCTGCTGAGGTAGGGAGAGCTGACATCTCCGTAGATTTTCTTTCTGTATGTGCCTTCGCCCTCCGGAATATACTCCAAATAACCAGTCGGGTTTTTCTCCGAAAAGAATCGAATTTTGGAATCGGGGGTTACCTGCACCGTCTGGCTTCTAAACAGAGATGCGTACTGATCGCGGGGTGCCGTGTGTCCAAGAAATTTTGCGAGTTGCAGGATTGCTTCACCACGCGGTGCCGATTCTCCTTTAGGGATAGTGAAGGACTGATAGGTCTTCGTTAATTCGCCTATATGTTTTTCGAGAAGTAGTAGCTTCGGGTTGTCGTTGATTATGGAGACGGCATTGAGCAGGCTAGTCGAGCGGTGGTTCGCCACGAAGTCAATCAGTGTTCCCCGAGTCTTATTCCGATGATTGATCCAGGTATACTCGCCCAATTCAACATGTTCACGCCCCTTTAGGACGGTTTTGCCATCCTGATTTTGAATTGTTTCGATTTTCTCTTTCCTACAATATTTGAAGATGCTTGGGTTTTCGCTTTTTGGATTTCCTCCAATGGAATCAAGCTATTTTGAAGGACCGCTTCTCGGGGTTGAGAAGTTCCATCAGATCGTTTTGAAACAAGATCGGGTGATCTGTGTGCAACGTTTTGCAATTTCTCAGGCAGAGTAGGGAGCCGGTATTTAGAAACCAGTTCTGCAAGTGTGTCCTGCAATTGAGGTGAGTTTTTCACTCGCTCTAAGTTTTCAGTGAACTTCCGTTCCAGTCCCGGTTTGTCGAGGGCTGGGTCCAGGTTTCGACCCCGTTTTCCAATTTCCCGGCCCGGATAAAAGTAGGTGATGTTTTCGTTCTCGATCCGGGCTTTGATATTGAAACCGCTCAGAATGGAGAGATATTCATCATAGTTCGTAGCGTGTTGGCGAGCAAAGTTTGCTTTGTTCGCCATGTCTACGATGTAGGACCGCCCTCGGTAGGCTTCAATTCGACGTGCTTTGTCAGTTGGCCCTGGTTTTCTCAATGTTTGCTGTTTCGGGAGGACGCTGAGTCCCTGTTCCTTTGCAATGGCATCGTTGATGTCTCTGAGGTTGTAGAGGTTCTGATATTTGTTATGGATTCGTTTCCCGGTCTCCATGTTCACTGGATTAATCACGATATGATTGTGGTAGTGGGCTTGGTCGGTGTGAGTTTGAACCACAAATTGGTGACCGGGTGCAAATCGATTTGCTATCTCAACGCCCATTTCATGAATCTTTTCGGGAGAAAGAAATTTACTCTCCGTCGGTGACCAGCTTTGAATGAGATGGATGGCATTGTTACCCTTGGAGTTGAAATCCGATTGAAGAGCAAGAAGCGACACCTCGACGCTCTGAAGCGGGAGATGCAAATCAGGCTTATCGGAACATCTATCGAAACTATTGAATCCGCTTTGTCCGATATCGAGAGTAGTCGGGATTTAAAGTCGAATATGCTGACCAATATCAAGGGTGTCCTAATCGACGATGATTCGTTTATTCCAGAAATATGGAACCAGTTGGGAAAGCCGTTTGGGAATTCGCTTACGTACTTTGCGTCTGGAAATGAGTTTCTGGCTGTCGAGAAAGAGTTTCCAAGGGATATACCGATTTTTGTGGATTGGTTCTTATTGAGCGACTGTGACAGTACGGATCTGATTTTGTCCCTCAAGAAGCTGCTTTTCACAGACATTTACGTCATTTCCAACGATAGCGCATTAGATCTTACCCATTTGGACGGGATCATAAAAGGGGCTATTGCCAAAGAAAGGCCATGGCAGCTCTTATGAGACTTCTGGTCATTTTCTTAGGATTGCTCATGCCTAGTTTGGATGCCAATGTTCACGCGCACTTTGACAGTCAACGTAGTCTACTCAAGGATGGTTGGGAGTACTTTATCGACGCTCAGCCTTCAGAAGATCTAACGGCGTTTCCACAGGGGCTAGCAAGGGAGAGATGGAATACCCTGGGTGGACGGGGAGGACACTGTTTCAACCCTCCGGGTCCCAAAAATCCAGAAAGGATCTGGTTTCGGGTGAATATCGAAGAGCACCTGAGCAAAGACATGTCAGTCTATGTCAGAGCCATTGAAAAGCCGATTTTCGTTTTTGCAGATCAGAAGCTGATCCATTCTTACAATTGCGACACCGGAGTTAATTTCTGCGGATGGAGTCCGGCCATGTTTCCAATTCCGGAGAAATTGGAAAATCCATATCTCTATTTCCTGACACTGAATCATCCGCGGGGTCCCGCCGGGCTTTGCTTTGAAATCTATGTCGGAAAAACAGAAAGGTTAAGCGATGCAAAGTTGGGCGACGGCCTTTCAAACGGTGTAATGGGGTTATTTGGTCTCTTTTGCGCCTTTACCTCATTTGTCGTTGCCCTAGTCATGAGGACCTATCGGCCTTTTTTGAATTTCGGGGCGTATATGACCTGCCTCGGGATTTGGCTGCTTGCAGCTTCTCGGGGACCAGTGCTGAAGTTTTTGGTCGTTAAGGAGCCGTTCACCTGGTGGTATTTCTCGCAAGCAGGCCTTTATCTCTCACCGGTTTTCCTAATCAACTTCTATAGTACAATCGATCCGACCAGAAAAACAGGGTTCCTCACCGCGCTAAGAGGTTTAAAATATGTGCACCTCGGCTTTGTTGGTTTGATGCTGTTGGAATGGGTTCACGTTATACCCACTTATATTTCGTATGGTCCGCTTATTTTCCTGAGTTACCTCTACCCGGCATTAATATTGTCTGATTCTCTTACGAGCGTGAGAAAGGGCACCCTCGCATCCAGGATCTTCTCATTTGGCTTTGTCTTTATGTCTCTGTTCTTCTTTCATGGTCTTCTGGTATCAAAAAGACTCATCAAAGGATGGAGTGAATACCAGCTTCACTTTCCACTCTTGGTTTTCATTGTTTGCAGTTTCATCGTTGCAGCTATTAAAATGCGAGAAGAACTGAGAGTGAAACAAGAAATCAAAGAGGAAAATATTCGACTTAACGCCATTTCGAATGCTGGGAGTTTTATGGCGCACGACACGGTCCAGCCGATCAAAAGGGTCGATCAGAGCCTTGATTGGGTTTTATCGAAACTGAAGGAACACAAATATTTTGAACAAGTTCAGGATATTTATAATTTTGTCTCAAGAGTGAGAACAAAGGTAGATCAGGATCGACAGTATATTGAAGCTATGTCTCAAGACATAAAGAATTTGAAGATCGGAAAGGCTACAACTCTTTCCCTAATAGATCCATTGGACGCAATTACGATCGGAAAAGAACAGTTCCTTGACTCATTTTCGGATTTGAAAATCCCCATTGAGGTTGAAATAAAGCACTCTGGGAAAATCCTCGCTGATCCATTGCTTCTAGCGAGGGCTGTTTTCAACATATTGGATAATTCAAGAAAGGCGATCGCAAACTCTGCGCTACCTGGGCAAAAAATCATTTTCATTCGCACGGAAGAAGGTGAAAATGATTTACGAATGGTCATCGGAAATACTGGATCTTCCATAGAAAAGGAAGTTCAGGGTCGACTTTTTAAAGAAACGTTTACCACTGACAGCAAATCCGGATCGGGACTTGGGCTTGCAATCGTGAAGTCAATTATTGATAAGCACAATGGAAGGGTTTACTGCGAATCGAGTTCCAGTACTCACACGACCCAATTTATTTTTGAATTTACGTCTGCGATTCAAGACGCGAGAGGTACACTATGATTGAGGTGATACAAATGGTGAATCAGATCTATTTTAACTTCATTGAAAATCAAGAACTCGTATCGTTTGCGAATTCGAACCTGAAAAGAATTGGGAAGGTGGTTCAGGCCGAAACAGGGTATGTCTACCTTAAGGTGGATGACGACTTCATTCACCGCTTATTTCCTATGATTCAGGAGTCAAAAAAGGAAATTCCGAATTATTTTTTGACTGACGGAATCGGCGCTCACTCGACCGTTTTATATGCCGATGAACTAAAAGATGGGCCAGCAATCACTGAAATTGGAACAGACATCACTTTTGAAATCGGGTCATTTTTTAAGGCCAATATATTGGGAAAAACATATTACGGCATTACAATTATTTCGCCCCAGCTCAGCCAGCTCAGGAAGAAGTATGGTCTTGATCCCGATAGGCTGAATTTCAAGGGATTCAAAGTACCATTTCACATCACGATTGGGGTTTGGAAACCTTGATCAAAAGACTCCTCGGAGCCGTCACAGTTTTTTGGATTTCTTCCTTTTGCCTTCTCAGTGTTGTTCATTCATCAGAGAATCAAATTTCTGCTGAAGCCATGGGTATGGGGAACTTAGATGTCATCTATCTGGGGATGTGTGATCTTCCTCCGGTCCCACCGTATTCTTCACGGGGTCCAGTCGTCCCATATGTTTCCAATACCCTATTCGTGGGTGGCAATCTGAATGAGAACCTTTCGCTAGGGGTCCTAAACTCATTTTGATACTTCCCTGCGCAATTGCCTGATGGAAGTTCGTTTTTAGTTTTAGATCCGGCCATTCGAATCGCAAACAGGCGGTTTGTGAATACCCCTAATTTACGTGTGAATGCTGATTTTCGCTATTATGCGCCTTTGACAGAGGCCAGTCGGAAAAATGGCCTCCTATCTGGATTTGAATCGTTTCATATGTCGAGATACCAATTTGCGGAGAGTTGGTTTTCAATTCTGTCCTATTCTTCTCTCCGCTTTAATCTTTTGGAGAGTTCAAGCAAGGGAAACAATTTGGTGATCTTTTTGGCCCCGAGCCTCAATTACCGACTGACTGAAAACCTCGATTTAGGTGCTTTTTCAACCCTTATTGCAGCAAAGCCAAATGGTGCCTCAATCGACAGTTTCGACGTGAGTACTTTCAACGTAGGCCCGGGGGTAATTTGGTCTATTTCCAGAGATATTTCCTTTTCACCGTCACTCAGAATTCCAGTTTGGGACGCCCACATTGAGAATATTTCTTTCTTCGCCATTATGTTGGCGAGAGTATTTTGATGGTATTGCGGTGCAGCAATTAAGACAAAAACTCAACAAAAACTCAACTTTAGAAGCAAAATTGACGATACCCATGAGTAACTCCAATCTAGGCGATCCCTAGCTTTCAAAGTTTAACCCAGGAGACCAAATGAATTCCAAGCCCAAAGGGGAATTAGCGAGGTTTTTATCCCAGTTTTTCCCTTCAGTTTGCATTTTCTTGGTCGCTTCAGTCATTAAATTTTCGCCGACGCCCTATCGAATTATTGACGGCTGGGCCACCGACCACTTTTCCCACTACATGTCAGCGATAGCCCTCACGAAGGTAGGCTTTGACATCTACAAAAAACCGGTAAACACTTATTGCAAGCCCGAGAAAACCAAGGCCATAGCCGAGTGGCTAGAACGATATGACATGCCGGACTACCATTCCTGGATGGCATGCCAGATAACGGGCGATCCCTCTCAAACAATTTTGGCAATTAACTGGTCGGGCATACCTAGGTTCTATCCGATGGGAAATGAGGTATACCACATTCCCGACGCACTCCTGTATCTCAATGGGCTGCCTTTTAACAAGACCAACACCTTTACGACGCTTAAATATCTTTTTGTAGGAATCTTGCTTTCTATTTTAATTTGGCATCTTTTTGTCGTCCACGCTAAGACGAGACACTGGTATTACATCTTTTTGGCTGTAATTCCAATAATACTAATAAATATTTTAATGTGGTCAGTAATCGGATTTTACGATCCCGTAGCAGTTCTCCTGCTCGTCCTCGCATTCTATTTTTTATTCGAGAAAGAACAGCACGCCAAGGCCCTGTTCATTTGGTCCCTTGCATTTTTTGTGCACTATCGGTCCTTATGGTATTTTACCCTACCGATGATCATAGTCTTGAGTTGGATAAAAAAGCACGGAAAACATCCGAAAAAGCAACTTCGGAAGGACAAGTATTGGCTCTCAGCATCAGCAATTCTCACCTCATTAAGTGTATACACCTTCTTTTTGTCCTTTCCATACATCCGCCAAATGCCTATCAATCATGAACTTTATTGGAATAAATTTTCCTTCTTTAAGGGCCCAACCAAGTTTGTCCTTCTGGCATACGTGGTTAGCCTCGGCTTGTCGATCCGGTTAAGGTGCTGGAAAACCCTCGCCGTACTTTCGTCCGTTAGTTTTTTTCTGGTGGTAACCCGAGAGCTTCGCAGTTGGCATGAGGTGTTCATAATTCCACTTCTGTTTATTCCGTTTTGGGAATCACCACGAAACAGGGGAGTTCCTCTTTTTATCTGTCTTTGTGTATTTTGGCTGGCCGTGGATAATGCGGTTTTTAAAAAATTTGCGAACGGAAGCTTCTATTACACCATGTCCAGCTTCTTTGACCTAATCACGGGTTGGTTGTAATAAAAAAACTCCAGGCTCCAAAGGAGAACGAATTGTGGGCGCTCGCGTCATGCCGTTGCTGAGATCCAAGTTCTTAAGATCCTTTGCATTCTTTCCTTCCAATTCATGGAATGCATAAGTCCTCCTAGATGACCTCAAAGAGGTCGACACACTAGTCATTATTTCTTTATAAGAAGGCTGGAATTACGCCATTTCGAGTTGAAATGCCATAGGTCCAAGAATCCAGCCCAAGGCTATTTGCTGGCCCTGCGGGATGAAGCATTGATCCGTGACGAGAAGTCTGGTCCGTTCTTTCGTCAGCGCCCAGGCATTTCGTGGACCTTTCCGGTGCGCATGGATCTGACCTTGCTGCTATACATTACCGGCCTTTGTCTTAATAGTCTTTCTTCTGCTTGATTGTGCGGATGAGAGGTTCCGTCAGGAAAACAGGGCTTTATTGTCGGTGAAAGACAAATAGTACGGCAATTAAGAATTTTAGAAATTAAACCGAAATGTGAAGGGTGGAGAGGTCTATAATCAACATCCAGCAAACAGCCTATCTTTTGGCGATATCCATTGTTTCAATACTCGCTGCTTCGCGGGGATATTGCGCACCACCGCTTTCGCACCATGGACCCAAAATTATCCCGGCAGAATCACTCGTGCCCAACATCCAGTTCCTGAATAGATCTCAGGTGGAGAAGATAATTTCGGAAAATGTTGTGGAACATTTTCAGGAAACCATTCCTGAAAAGAAAGTAATTACCTTTCTTGGTTATTCGTCTGCGGGCTATGAGGAGCCGGAAACCGTCGATCGGTATATCACGGAAACGCTTTCTCATGAGTGCCCGACACCACACGATTGTGAGGTATTGCTGGGTTCAACTGATGGGATCTTACGAGCTGCAAAGATAGCTCATTCCAAAGGAATCGATGTGACGATCATCACTTCAGAGGATGGAAAGAATCAATTGGGGAACCTACCAAGATCGGATCAGTCAGTCGTAACGAGACTGTATAGCATTGATAGCCATGATGTAGGCTGGAAAATCGATGAAGAAGGGAACAAGGAGATTTCAGCGATCGCTCATGCGCTCATCAAATCCTCGGACAAGATCTACATGATAGGTGGAGGAAAAATAGGTATTGCTGAAATGGAGTATGCTGCTTCCAAGGAGAAAGATCTCACATACTTTCCAGCGAAATATAATGCTCGAAAGATGAAACAACTGATAGACGCTCACAAAGGAACAATGAATCCTGTCTTGGAGCCACCGAGCGAATTCGGATTCGTCTATCATTTTCTAATGAACGGAAAAGCTGACCACCACCTTGAGGGTATTAAATTGGCGCTCCCACGAGGATGGGAGAATGATCGTTTTTATTCGGACTTAAAAAAGCGGTTCAACCGAGTGAAGAGGACCAATACAAATATGGAAAGTCCTTGTTTTGGCTCCCGCTTTAGCCCGATTGATAACAGCGGCGTCTTGAGACTGAAACATGACATAGACAGAATACATTTTTAATCCAAGTTTTAGGTTCTATGGCGGGCGGGTTAGAGAAAAAGGGCGATAAAAGAGTGTTCGAGTGATTATAGAGAGGATTGTTGAAAAATGGATGCCAAAGGAAACGAAAATCTCGCGATGTTGAGAACTGCTTTAGCTGGGACTCTGCTGTTTGGGGCCATTCTTTGCTTTCCTAACAAGGCGGAGTGCAAGCCAGTTTACGTTTTGGCTGAAGCACTGGTTCCAGCCGACAGACTCAAGGGTCCTGAGGCAGAAAAGGAAATTGGACAAGCTGTGGTTAATCATTTCCGAAAGAGCCTTCCAAATAAGAAGGTGATTTCGTTTTTGGGGTACTCTGCGGCTGGATACGAGGAGCCTCAAATCGTCGATCGATATATTTCAAAGGTCCTTGCGCATGAATGTCCAAATCCTAAAACATGCGAAGTGCTGCTAGGATCGACCGACGGTATCTTCCGAGCTGCGAGAGTCTCTCAGTCTAGGGGTATTGACGTAACGGTCATTACTTCGGAGGACGGGATTAAGCAGCTAGAAAATCGATCTGCCCAAGACCAAGATCTCGTCAATACAGTATACAGGATTGACAGCCAGTTTGTGGGTTGGGTCATTGATGAGGAAGGAAATAAGGAAATATCTGCGATTGCCCACGCCCTAATTTTGAGTTCTGATATGATCCATATGATAGGAGGAGGACACATTGGGATTGCCGAAACCGAGTACTCCATTTTAATGGGAAAAGATTTCACCTTTTTTCCAGCAAAGTTCAATATTGAAACAATGAGTAAACTTATAGAGAAGCGAAAAAATACCACTAAGCCAGCCAACGAACCGCCAAGCATCTACGGATTTGTTTATAGTTATCTCATGCAGATCGATCCAAATAAAGTTCGGAATGTCAAAGTGGCTTATCCCCCAGGATGGCAGAAAGATCCAAATTATCTTGGTCTTGTTAAGCACTTAAAAATCAATTCAGCTCAAGGACGAACGGAGTGAATTGCCAGAGCCTTTTCAGTCAATGAGATAAAATAGTTTGGATCCAAAATTGCCTCCGAAGTATCTATTTGAAATAACTGATTATGGATTAATTCAGCTGGGGTAGTCAAACTCAAGCTTCCTGAGCTAGAAAATAGGATCGGATGGACGATGCCTTTGTCGGGATGATTGAGAACCACGTTATCATCAAAAAACAAAGGCAAATAGGCTCCTTTTCCCTTTGACGGAAAAAACTTTTTCCCATGGGTCCATTTTTTTCCACTTTTACTCCATGGCTCATACTCATCCGTAATGGCTAAAAAATCGGCCTGATTGATTACTTCTTCTATTTCCTGAAGGTTTTTATATTGTTCCTCTTTATTGTCGTCGAAAATAGATAAAGCTCCATTATTAAATTCGCCGCGCACGATGCGGATATTAAGCTTATTTTCGAGAATCTCAATGGCTTTTGTCACATCGGTCCCAAATGAGCGGAGAACAACTCGATAACGTAGGCCTTCAGAATCAAGATGTGCAAGCAGTCGAAAGAAGGATTCAAAAATCTTGGTGTCCATCCGATCAAGAGCATCCGAAAGCTCTTTTTCCTGTTTTTTTAGAGTTCCATTGAAATAGTGATCATAGTCATTTGAGAACCGACAAAGCATTTCATCTTTTGTTTTCCAGGGGACTCCTTTTTCTTCTAGGTACTCAAAGTAAGTAATTTCTTTCGGGAGACCCCCTTCCCACCTCGATTTAGTTCTTCTGGCCAAGATCTCACTTAAATAGCAATCTCGGTTTTTTCCGGCCGCTGAGTCCTCGGCTAAAATGGTCCCGTTAAGGTCAAAATTCAAAATCAGAGTTGGAGCGCCCTGAACACTTAACGGCAGGCAAGAGGATAGTAACAACGTGGCAATACGGAACAACATATTATTATTTATCAACATGCTACCGTCCAGAAGGCCCAATCGATTCATTATTTTGAGCCATAAGAGGAACCTCTCTATTGTTTTGCCCGGATCTCGGCGCTGTTTCGCCCCGCGGGTTTAAACACCAATTCACTTTCTTCCAGTGCGTCCACTCCATTTTTCTTCACGAAGTCAGCTACTCCCGGTAACTCAAGGGTATACTCACCGTTTTCCCCAATGAGTTTGGGCTCTAGTATTGCCAAAGAGTTTCGGGCTAGCTGCACGGCCTTAAACAGTACCTCAAGTGAAACCTTCATAGCGCGATCGACAGAAGCATCTGTGATCTTTTCTTCACCCGCTTGATCTTTGACCCAGGTTCCAAGTGAAGTTTGAATATTTTCCGAAATCTGAGGAATATACCCAAGTGTCAAAGCCCATCCGTCATTGATCCCATTTTTTTTCAATTCCTCAAGAATACTCTGCTTCATTTTCGAATCCAGTTTATTGACCGCATCAAGAAGCGCAGTAATCCGTCGACTCCGTGATTCTTTGGGGAACTGATTGAGACGAAAGAGGCGGGCCAGCTTGACGATTGCTAAATCGTCTGCTGTGGCGGTTGGAAGACCAAGTTCTTCCCCAGCTACCTGAAGTAATTCGCCATAGTAACTAGCAACCTTGACGGGGTTCGCGCCAATTTTCCCGGCTTCATAATCTTCATATAGCTTGAAGTATGTGGAAATCACCGGCTTGATCCAAAACGATCCGTTCGGATGCTCTGATCCTCTTGCTCCACCTACGTCAAAAATTTCTTTGATGATCGAAAATTTAAATGACTGTTCTGGAAGTCCAGCCAGGGCCAGAATATGGCGAGCCGGAGCTTCGAACTGGAACACGCGACCAGGATTGAAAGCTCCAATATCGCTTTGTTTCATATATGAGCGTGGCCCCGGAAGAACACAGGCTACAGGGGGCATCATTTCCAGGAGGTATCTGTCCTGAATATCGCATAGAGCCAAATTATGGTCTGCACTGAGGGTCGACGTATCAATACCGTCATCCTGAAGACGCGCCTTATACTCTTGAATAAATCCTGGTATTTTTCCGAGATCATGGAAAATCAAGCGTACAATCATCGCGTGCAATTTTTCTATTTTCACCTTCGCGAAAACAGTTTCATCTAATGCGACTCCTGGCTGTTCCGTTAGAAAATCGAAAACCATTTGTCGAATCTTCTGAATTTCGGCGTGATCGGGATTAAGAGGCTTAATCGGTGTGGCGAACTCAGATGGGTCATCTCCGAGAAGAATTTTCTGGAGCAATATAATACTTGTTAAGGTGCGATCCGCTTCACGATAACCTTGACGACGTAATCGATAAGATATCGAGTTTTTATTCGTTTTGTCGTGAGGAAGAGGTGCTTCTGTGAACAAAACTTCAGACCGAGGGAAATAAGAGATCAGGGCGTTCACCAGGCCTGTCTTAATGTCGTTTGCGTCGTATTTTAAAAAGTCTCTGGCAAAACTGAGTTGATTTGCTCTGCACATCGTTGTAAGGCGCTCTTCACAAGGCTCACTCTGATTCAACATTAGGGCCAATTCTTCCGGATTCCCTAATTCTGCTCTGGAACCGGCTACGGCCATATGGCTCATCATCAGTAGCCCGTTTAAAAAAATCACAACCCCATATTGTTTTCTCATGTGCATCCCAACTGGTTCTGAAGATGTTCACCTGGAAGAAGATCTGTCAGAACCCCTGGTCCTCTTCTTTCCGCTAATTTTTTTTGACCCCAGGCACGGGGGCTATCGTTGCTTAGGATTGTGAGCGTTACTTGACTTTACTATTTCCATAGCCAAGTAACGATCACAATCCTTTCAACTTAGCTCTAGAGATGATTCTTAATCACCTGAAGATCTTTCAATACTTCCGGATTTTTGAAGGAGCCGAATCTTCCATCATCAGAAAATTCGACAAATCTCTCTCCGGGCTGTACGTTCAGATTAACCTTGCTCCAGAAAACTCCGTTGCTATCAAAATCGCCTCTTTGACGTGGGAAGAGTGCCTTAACGCGGAATTCCTTCTTTAGCTTGTCTGCGAGTTTTTTGAAGTTTGGATCTGCCTTATCCAATTTCTTCAGAGCGGAATCGTATTCTGCCCGGCGGTCAGCTGGAATAAAGCTATAATCAAAAGGAAAAAACTGTTTCACTTCAGGAAGATTTGAATTCTTTTCAATGTTTTGGATCGTCTCTTTGTTAATCAATACATAGAAATAAATACTCTTGATGCTGTCATCGTAACGAAATCCAACAATCTTTAAAGATTTTGGACTTTGAAATCCAGACTCCTCGTAGAGCTCTGAAAGCATCGCATTGATGGCTGTGAATCCTTCATCAACTCTGCCTCCAGGAAATGAATAGAATTCTTGCTTAAATCCCCAAGCGGTATCTGGCTCTAAATGGTAGTGGAGATTGATGTACATTTCTTGTGTCGCTTTTTCATAGGCAACGGGAACTACGATTACATTCTTCGCGGAAGGTAAATTGAGCTTTGAAGGATCTAGAACGTTTCCCTGTGAATCTCGGACTTCATAAATTCTGAACTGGTTGTTCGTATCGAGATATCCTACCTGATCTGATCCCAAGTTAGGCATAAATGTACCGTTGAACCGGGCGAGAGCGTGGGCTTTTACTGGTTCACTACGATGAACTTCAGCTAAACTGTCGTTGTAATGAAGCCATCCTTCTTTGATATTTTCTTGAAGGACGGTTTCGTAGCTTTTGCCGTGGGAGGCGTCTACGGATCGCACTTCGCTTAATGCGTAGTCTGCAGCAGTGAGTTCTCCTTGGGCGTGGGCAAGGTGAGTACCGACTAGGGTCGCTGAAATCGCAACCGAACAAAATATTTCTTTAAATTTCTTCATATTTTCTCCTTTAAGGTTATTAGTTTCTGATCGCTTTTTCGATCATGGTTTTAATGGTCTCTTCATTCACCAAAAGGGTTCTAGCACAATATTCGGCCAAAACCATTCCGTTACTCAGCGAGAGATTTTTGAGATCCTTGGCTATTTTTCCGTCCAAGGCTTGAAAAACTAGTTCTGCCGGAACCCAATCAATCTGTTTTATTTCTTTTTTTCCATCGTCTTTATATATGAGATCGATCGAAGTTTTTTGGACAAAGAAAATATAGGTTGGCACTGGGACTGCTGGTCGATCAACCGGATTCCAACTGTTGTTCGTTACTCGGACGGTATTTTCGGAAAGAATCCAGTTTTCAATTTCTTCACGGCTTGCAAAAAGTCCGTTAGTTTCTTGATAGGTCTCACGAACGGCTGTTGCAATCGGATTAGAGAACTCATGATCGATTTCTGATTGGGTAAACTCTACCTCTTTGCCGATTTCATTCTTTGCCCTGCCGCCGCTGAAGGTGCTGTAGGTATCATTCCACTGGATCTTCTTCGGATCAGTTTTTCTCAGCTTACCCATCAGGAAGAAAGCTCTTCCATCCTCGATAGCAATGGGTAGAACTCCGGCAGCCAAATGCTGGACTATTTGCCCGTCTCGTTTCGGTAGTTCATTGAGCTTTTGTATTATTTCATCTCTTGTGGTGCCAGCTACTGACAACTGAGTTATCAGCAGCAGTCCACTTAGAGAAATCGCAACCCCATACTTCTTGTCCACGCGTACTCCTTCGGTTTCTGAAACCGAGAGTGGGTTAGGTCCCATCCCAGTTTCAAGTTGCAGTACATTACATTATTGGTCGGATATTAGCAAGGAAGTTTTTGATTCGTTTAAATCATTTTAATTTACAGATAATAACCATGAATATCGTATCTTTAGAACTAGCATGTCGCCGACATATTATAAATATTCTTTAAGTATTAATTCTAGTTCTGGATCTACTGGTTTATCTCCAAAAGCCTCATCGATTCCTTTGCGTACGTCAAAATCAAGGCCTGGGTCTAAAATCTTGCTTCTCATTTTATTGTAAAAACATTCACTCGAAGGCATTCCATTAGGAGCCTTCCAGAGGCTCACTAGGTCATCTGTATTGAGGCCTGCATCCCTCCTATCTCTAATCGTGCTATCAATCCTAAATGTGTATGAGGCAAAAGGGTGCCCGATTTGAAATTCGGTCACGTAACCAATGGTTGGAATGTAAACAAAAACATACTGGACAATGTCTTTTGAGTTCCCTAATTTTGCTACGATCCTTTCGGGAGTGGGCCGAATGAACGATGTGCTGTCCGAGCACGGGTGACAGGAAAGGCTGGATAATTTAAGATAGGGTTTCTTCAGCATGGCTGAACCTGGTCCCAGTGGGTTCTTCTCCTATTGTGAGTTTGTTGTCTAGCTTCTTTTCTTCTTTTTGTTAATATTTTTCTTCCCTGGATGTGTACTGAGTTCGGGGCAAAGCCTCCGTTCCCGGCATTGGGGCGACGGAAGTTATAGTCCCAGATTGCAGTCCCGATTCGTAACCTCGCTTCTCTTTCATTTATGTAACACTCCTGGAGTTTGATCTCTTCCCGCTTGAGAGTACCTATGACCCTTTCGGTCCTGGCGTTCCCGGTTGGTCTTCCAATACCTGACAGCCACAGGTCGAGCCCCTGAATTTCAATGTTCTTTTTTGTGTAGGAGGCCACATTTGCGCTACCGTGGTCGGCGACTACCCTTGGCTTCATCTCGTGCTCTGGAAGCCTGTCGATCTCTTCAATGGCGACGGCGTCGGTGATCACTGCTACTACCTCAAACTTCGTTATTGCCGGGAATAGACCCCAGGAAACGATTTTACGTGAGTACCAATCCAGGACCACGAGAAGAAACCAAAACCGCTCCTCGATCCGAAGGTAGGTCCAGTCCATCCCCCAAAGTAAGTTCCTGCGCCACGGCTCATGAAGGAGGATCTCACCTGGAATGTCAGGTGGTTTCTTCCTATACTTCTCGAATGAATGGTTGAGGCCGTGCTTCTTGAGGACTTCCGCAACCTTAGTTTTTCCCACAAAAACCAGTGATTTTCGTTCCAACTCATAGGCTATCCGACGGCACCTGAACTGCGGGAATCGCCTCGCGAGAGTGACTATGCGCTTCTCTTCCAAAGGCGTAATGCGATTGAGCCCGCCTCCGCCTCCGTGTCGTGTCTTAGAGGTGGCACCACTTCTCCACCGATAGACTGAACGTGGATTTAGCTCCAGGACCTGGCAGGCACTCTCCAGGGTCTTCCCCCGCTGCATAGCCTGGTCAATAGTCTCAAGTAGGGAAGACCGGACTTGAGCGTTGAGATGGCGTCCACGAAGATCGCCAGTTAGCCCGAGTTCACGCTTTTTTTCAGCAGCAGGAGTTCGATCGACGCCTCGCAAAGAGCAGTCGTCAGCCTCGCGACTTCGCGTTTTAGGTTCTCCTTCTCGGGATCTTTCGTCTTTGGACCTCGCTTCATCGACTGGAGGCCGCCCACACCGCCCTCTTTGAACTTCTGCTTCCAACGGTAAAACAGAGTCGGTGCAATATTCTCCCGGCGGCAGATCTCCGCTGTATTGCCGTTGCGTTCCGCTTCCAGTACCAGCTGAGATATCATCTCTGGACTCCGGCGGACTCTGGTTCTCTTGGGGGGCTTTACTTCTGTGAACTCCGACATATTGGCTCCTTTTTATCATACTTTATTCCTCTTGGGGAATTAGGAGCCATGCTGTGTGAAATCAGGCATTTACACCCGATTTGGTCAAAAAACCTATCTTAAATTCTGGCGACTTTACTGTCAAACGAGCCCGGACAGGACACGAAAGCGGATTAATCCAATAATTGACAAACGCACCAAATTCATCCAACGCCATGGCTCTTCCAGAATCGAATCCACGAACTTCTGCCAATTTGTAGGCAAGTTTTCCGAATTCGTAAGCTTCATGGTACTTTCCGAACATCGGTCCCAAGAAAAGGGCTAACATTCCGTAACCGCTGACTGCCGGAGCTGAATTTCCGTGTTCGAGTGAGAAATTTACTATGTAAATTCCCTGGAATAAAAAAAGCTTTTCATCCGTAAAATAGGAGCAAATGTTCTGAGAGAGCACCTTTAATGCTGCTAAAAGTTCTATGTCTTCTATTACTGGGAGGTTAATGAGACTCTCGATGCTTCGGTCTCCTAGCCTTTTCCAGATCTCTTCGTAGCTAATCAGGACGTCTGCCATTTTCGGATGAGCGGAAATAGGAATATGATAGAGCTGTAAACATTGGATAAGAGATTCTACCCCTTTTTCGAATTGCCCTTGAATTTCAAATAGGCTGATTTCCACGAGAAGAACTGACGCTTTATCTTTTCTGTCTTTAGCACAAGAAAGGAGAACCTTGCAGCGATTCTCAGCTATTTCGTATGCCCCTAACAAGTAGTCACACTCTGCCTGCTCAAGACCTAAAGAGAACTTTAAATGATACTGAGACGTGAACGATTCTGTTGCGCAGAGTTCAAGTCCGAGCGAAATATAATGAGCCGCTGATTCATAAGCTGTTGCAGACTTTGCTTTTCTTGCAGCGATCAAGAAGATCTCCGCGACGAGAATCCTTTCCTTGTTATCCACCAATAGCGGCAGTCCTTTTTTAAATTGATTTAAAATCTCAAACGCTTTGGGTCCCAACTCTAACTGAGGCGTTTGTTTTAATAACGCTCTTCCGATGTGCAGGTGCAAGCTGATCCGTTCCTGTTCCGGAATAAATGAATACGCAGCTTCTTGAATACGGTCGTGCAAGAATCGATAAAGCTTGGTGTCCCAGAAAAGGATGCCGGCTTCAACCGCAGATGAGAGAGTTTGATGAACTTCTTCAGAATTGAGCCCAGTAATTACGCAGAGAATAGAGAGGTCTGCGCTATTCCCAATGGCGGCAGCTACTTTGAGAATTTCCAGTGCAAATGAAGGCAAGGTTCTTAGCCGATCGATCATAAATTCCGCACTATTGTCCGTAAAGTTTCTTTCTCGAATCTGGTTCACATCGCAGGTCCATCCTGATTCCAAGATGGACAAATAGAT
>Ga0206839_1124_pt1 | contig 17565 bp, 21 predicted proteins | sample Alteio_BWOrgCont_27_FD_152883 | JGI IMG/M metagenome (GOLD analysis project Ga0206839, IMG submission 152883) | Enriched cells from forest soil in Barre Woods Harvard Forest LTER site, Petersham, Massachusetts, United States -... | ecosystem: Environmental > Terrestrial > Soil > Temperate forest >... | reverse complement strand
AAATGAAAAACGTGATAATAGAATGTAAGATGCATGCAGTTAAGAAGCAGCTCGAAGAGAGAATGGCGGGAAATTGGAGAGCTTTCTGTGAATAGAGAAGTACTTGTTCAGAAAATTAAGAGAAAAGCGAAACAGGACGCTAGTAAGAGGCGCGATCCCCGCTTTCTTGAAACCATGGGCTTTCTGGTGGCGAAGGGATTTTTGCGAACTAATTTGAACACGCCATTAATTCCCAACAAAAGGCTCCGAATCGATGACGCGATCTGGGCTGGAGTAAACGTCGAACCTCGTATACTTGAAGTCCTACCTGCGGCCGTTCTGCGCTTGCCGAGGCATTTTGACTTGGATTCGAATAGACATCCGGTCCTTGCTCAAGTTGTTGATCATTTGCGTCGAGGCGAAAACCATGGTTTAGACTTCTGCGGCACGCCCTATGATCGAATAAAAGTTTGGGCAAATTTCCCTCTCCGAGATCGGAGAGTTAAACCGGCATCGAAAAAGAAGAGGATCAAGACATTTCGCCTGGATCCGACCGTGATTCAACATCTCAAGGAAATTGCGAACGCTAGAGGTTGTACTGAAACAGAAATTGTCGAGGCACTTATCTTGGGATTGCGGCGCGACAAATAAATATGAATGAATGGATTCGTAGGCGATAAATTCGCAATTGAGAAGTACCTTCAAGATCCTCAGAAGTGGAATTGAAGTTTCTACGACTGTTCCGGAAAGTAGGCGACTTTGATTTTTCACCGAGCCATTCAATGCAAAAAGTGGGTCACTTGACTATATATATCAATATGGTATTTTTATATGTATGAAGACCACTATGAATCTAGATGATGAGATACTTCGCGAAGCAATCGCTGCGACCGGAATTAAGGAAAAGACTGCTGTAGTTCATCTTGGACTCCGTGAGTTGATTAAGAAAGCTGCGAGAGACCGCTTGATTGCTTTAGGGGGACGTGAACCGGACTTGACGTTTGAAAGAGCGTTCGGAAAAGGAAGCAGATCTAGCGGAAAAAGAAAATCTAATGACTAAAAAAGTCATAGTAGATACTCCTGTCTGGATAGATCACCTGATTCAACCTGTGCAACCTCTAGTCCAACTTTTAAGAGATGATCGGGTGGTAGTTCACGAAGACGTTCTTGGGGAGCTGGCCTGTGGAAATTTTAGGAATAGACGGGAGCAGTTGAGAAATCTCTCGATCCTGGATCGTGTGCCACGTGTTCAAACAGAGGAAGTGATCTCATTTATAGAGAATCAAAAATTGCATGGACTCGGTCCAGGATGGATTGACCTGAATCTTTTAGCCACCGCACTCGTCGGTGGATACCTCATTCTGACAAGCGATAAAAAATTGCAGCAACTCGCAGTCCGATTTGAAGTCAACGCAGAAGGAACATAAAGATTCCAGGAACTCGTACTGTTAACACCCCCCTAAAATCCGGCACACAAAGTGAACTAAAGAAGGTCAAAGTGTTCGCCACACCCACCCTCAACGATCAAAAAACACCTTAGGAGCTCCAGTCACAGGATTCCGACCTATCACAACACCCGTATTCGGATAAAGAAGGCGAAGCTTCTCTTCACTCACCATTTCATGAATCGAACCTTCCGCGACTTTCCTTCCGCTTTTCAGAAGAATCGCTCGCTCAGCCCACTCCGAAGCGACATTCAGATCATGAGAAACCAAGAGAATCGTATACCCGTCCCGCGCCAAGCCTTTCAGGACCTTACCAACTGCGGCCTGGTGATTGATATCCATCTTAGACAAAGTCTCATCCAACAACAAAATCCTCGCTCCCTGAGCCAGACCACAAGCCAGCGCAACGAGCTGCCGCTCACCCCCACTGAGAGTCTCCAGATTTCTCTCCCTCAGATCCCAACAAAAACAAAGTTCCATCGCCCACTTTACAGTCCGAATATCCTCTTCCGAAACTCGCCGTAGAAATCCGAACTTTTGACAAGTCCTTCCCAAAAAAACAGTATCCTCGGCGGACATCGGGAATTGGGCCCTCAGATCGGAACCGATATAAGCAATGAGTTGAGCGCGCCGAAGTTGAGGAATGGAAGTTAAATTCTGTCCGAGATAGCGCATTGAACCAGACGCCCCGTCTGCTCGCACCAACGGCAGTATCCCCGAAATCACTTTCATCAAAGTAGATTTACCCGATCCATTCGGTCCCAACAGAACGACAATCTCCCCCTTGGCAAGCTCAAACGAAACCTCATCCAAGGCTATCTTCCGATTTTTCGCATCGTCCTCTGACCGACTCCCCCAAGCATAAGAAATTCCACACACCTGCAAGAATGAAGTCTCCATCACGACTCTCTTTCCTGGCGTTTCAACATGATCCAGAGAAAAACAGGAGCTCCGATCAAAGCAGTCACAACCCCTACGGGAAGCTCGTAGGGCCGGACTACAACTCGAGCCAGGCAGTCTGCCAAAGTCAGCGTCGCGGCTCCCCAGATCGCACACAGGGGGATCAGCCTCAAGTGTAGAGAACCGATCATCCGTCGACTAAAATGCGGAACCACAAGTCCAATAAATCCGATCATTCCCCCAGCGCTTACACAGAGACCGATGAGGAGGGAAACCAGCACGATCACCTTTCTTCGAACCTGCCTCACATCCACTCCCAAAGCAGCAGCGCCTTCTTCACCCATCAAGAGTCCGTCTAGATTCCGCCACTCACCCCAGAGCAGTGCTGTCAAAGACAGAACTCCAGCCACTGTAAACAATGAACCACCGAGTCTCGCACGCGAGAGATCCCCGAAGAGCCAGTTCATCGCGTTTTGTACTCCGTTGGAATCTGACAAAGAGATCCAAAGCGTCACTAAGCTAGAACCCAGAAAGCCCAACATCACTCCGGCGAGCAGTAACGTCGTATTCCCCCCCTTGGCCTTCAAGGAAATAAGATAAAGAACCACAGAGAAAACGATTGCGCCCAAAAAAGCTGTCCCGGTCAATCCGGCCACCATCCATTGAAACCCGAAAGAAATGCCCAGAACAGCACCCAGTCCCGCTCCCGAGGATATTCCAAGGGTATAGGGCTCGCAAAGCGGGTTGGCGAAGAGTGCCTGAAGCGCAGCCCCTGCTACGGATAGTCCGACTCCAATCGCAGAAGCCAGAATCGCTCTGGGTAGTCTTACCTGGCGGATCACTTCGAAGCTCGGATCGTTTACGGCTCCCCAGCTCAACGCGATCACCGCCGTGACAACCCATGCGGCCGCTCCAAATCCAAAAGTGGTGACTAACTTCGAGACTCTAATCTTTTCCATAGAGTGTCCGCTCCAAAAGTGCAATTCCCTCCAGAATTCTCAATGTGGGTCGAATCAAAGCATCCGATCGCAACAGATAGATTCGCTTATTCTTAACCGCCTTGAGCTGAGGATACCGATTCCAACGGGTACGCATGTCTTCAAATGTTCTCATTTCATCTCCAAACACGATTACGACAATCGCGTCTGGATCTCGGTGCAGAACGTCTTCAAGCGCAACTTTCGGGTAATGAAAATTAGAATCCCCATAAACATTGGTTGCTCCTACCGTTAAAAGAGCATCGTTCAAAAAAGACTTCCGACCTGCCACAATGTCGTCCCCCAATTGTAGCATGACTTTCAGATGAGGCCGAGACTCCGCTCTCTTCTTGATACGGTCCAATCCCGTATTCAGCTGTTCAACCATTCGATCTCCCTCTCGAGGGACACCGATGGCCTGGGAGACGAGTCGGATCGATCGCCCAATTTCCTCGAAACTCCCGGTATCCACTGTAACGACGGGAAGGTTCATCTCTCGTAAATGAAGAACTTGTTCTTTTGAATTTCCATCCTGAGTGGCTAAAATCAGATCGGGTTTGAGAGACAAGATTTTTTCAATGCTGAAGTGATTATAAGGTCCAACGGAGGGCAGCTTCTTAAGTGCCGGTGGATAATCCGTGAATTCGGAAACGCCGGCCAAACGGTTCAAATCCTGTTTTAGAAAATCCGCTGCCAACTCTCCCAACGACGGAGCAAGCGCCACGATTCTCTGAGGTGCGTCCACGAGATTGACCTTAGTCCCCGTGGAATCTTGCATTTCCCTCGCAGACGCGCCCCTCCCCCAGAGTGCAAAAAAGAGTAACACTCCGACCACTGCGGATAGATCAACGAAACGATTTTTCTTTGTTTTGTAAAAGGGCATCGATATTGGCCTCATGGCGCATGAAAATCACAAAAAGCATGGCTGCTCCGAGCCAAAGATGGGGACCTAAAGGATTCAAAGCCAGATAAGCTACGGCCGTCAGAAGCAAACCCACAATGCTGGAAAGCGAGGAGATCCGCGTGGAAAGAAAAGTCAGAATAAAACCTGCGATTCCCATCAGTGCGGCGGAAGAAGATAAAACCAATGCTACGCCAAATCCCGTTGCTACCCCTTTGCCTCCCTTGAAATGAACCCAGGGTGAAAAGCAGTGGCCCAAAATTGAAAAGAGTCCAACTGCCCATTGAAGTGGTAGATTAAAAGAACAGTTGCCCACCTCCGAGTCCCCGGAAAAAAGGAGTGCTATCGCCTTACAGCCAATCGGGGTAATCAGCAATACTGGTAGAGCCCCTTTGGCAACGTCCAAGCAAAAGGTAATAAACCCAGCTGGCCAGAAGCCTAGAACTCGGGATACATTGGTCGCCCCGATATTCCCGCTACCTTGTCCTCTGAGATTTTTAACCTTGAAAAACCGAGAGATGATCAACCCAAAAGGAATCGAGCCGGCGAAAAACGCCAATGCTAGCGATGTCATGAACTCGACCGGAGAATTAGGTTCCATGTTTAAGGCCCTGGACCTGCTTTAAACGAACTACCAGAGCAACACCTGCCGCGAGGAATATAACCAAAGAAATAAACTGGCTAGTGGACAGAATCCCTTCAATCACAAAACCACGAATGATATCCCCGCGGAAGATTTCAATCACACTTCGAATAATGGGATAAGCCAAAAGATAGGTAAGTGCGACCTGGCCGTCGAATACCTTTTTCTTAAACACGTAAAGAAGGCCCGCGAAAAGAATGAGAAGGGCCGAGAACTCATAAAGCTGAGTTGGATGCAGCGGGATTCCTTGCAGACTCCGATCTACCAAATCAGAATAAAGTCTCACACCCCAATCACTGCCGGTAGGTTTACCGTAACAACAACCTGCAGCCAGACATCCCAATCGCCCAAATGCGTGGCCAATCACTAAGCCAGGCGCAAGCACATCCGCTGTTTTCCAGGGTGGGAGTTTATATTTCTTCATGTACCAAATCAAAAATGGAATAACAACAAGAGGTCCGCCGAAAAAAACCAGACCACCTTCCCAGACCTTTAAAATCTCGACAGGATTCTCTACAAAATAGCTAAACCGCGTAATAACAAAAAGAGCCCTAGCACCCACGAATCCAATGAGAAGACACCAAAACGTAAGATCCAGAACCTTTTCCACATCCAGCTTGGATCGGCCCGCCAGACGCTTGATCACATTAATTGCGACCAAAAATCCCACGGCGATCAGAAAGCCGTAGGTATGAATAGGAATAGGCCCCAGATTAATGAGAATTGGATGCATCCGCTTGAGTTCTCCCCTGATTTTGAGTCAATAGATCCAACATAATGATTCCGACTCCGACGCAGATCGCTGAGTCAGCGACATTAAACGCTGGAAAGTGATAGGCCCAGTTCCAATGAAAATCGAGAAAATCTACGACAAAACCTAAGGTCAAACGATCAATCAGATTCCCGACGGCTCCGGCGATCACTAAGGACAAGGCGATAGAAAGTTTTTTGTCGTCTTCAGGTAGTTTTCGGAAAATATAGGCGATCGTGATTAACGCGACTACTGGAACGATGATAAAAAATGGAACTCTGAATTCAGGATTCGCTTGTGCGAGCAGCCCAAATGCAGCGCCTCGATTTTGAACATAGGTAATGTTGAAGTAGTTGAAAATGACGGAGATGCTTTCGCCTAGTTTGAATTTACCCAGAATCATGGATTTGGTCAGCTGATCCAGGACGATGATACATAGGGTAAGGAGAATAAGAATCACATATTTTAACCTGATTTTTGGCAGCTGTGACGTCCCGCTCATTAACCCTCCTAAGCTGCAGACCATTAAAGTCAGAGGCGCACCGACTGACCATTTTTGATTGTTTCCTTAAATTACCAAGGCTATTGCCATTTGCACAGTGCTATACTTCTTTGAGAAGTAACTCAAGTTGACCCAATCAGTCAATCACGAGCATTGATTGATGTGCGAGATATTGTGGAAATAGCATCCATTGTTGATTTCGGGAGCCGGTAGCTTGCAAGTGGGCTCCTGAGGACCACTAGGCGCAGTGGATGGAGTAGCTGTAGGCTGTGGATCAGAATCCGCTGCCAACCCGAAACGGATGGGTCGACCGCTGGGAGTCATCGTGGGTGTTCCAGTGCTAGTAGGCAAAGGACTAGGTCTCACTGACGGCGAAACAAATGGAGAGGGTGAAGGGGTCGGCGAGTGGCTGCGACTCGGGATCGGCGTGCTAGTGCCTGTCGAATACGGATAAGGGACCGGAGTACCCGTTGCAGCAGGGCTGGTGTGAGGAGAGATTCCGGTAATATCGGCCACCGTTTTTCCGAGCCACCAAAGAGTTTCGACTCGGATGGTTACCTTGTCGAGGTTGGGGCTGTTTAAGTCCTCGGGGCAATCCACTTTTCCCCAGATCTGGGCAGTCAGAGGGGTGCTACAGTCCGCGGTTCCCGCGCCGTCTTGTTTAAGCTTCGCGGATCCAGCTTCCATCACGAAGGTAAAACTTCCATCCGGCATCAACTCCCAAGTCGTTGCCTTTCCACTTCGTCCGGGGCCGTTTCGAACATCGAGTACCTTTTTCTTACAATCCGCTTGAAAAACGATAGGCTCTAGAAGCTCATTCAGCTGCACAGAGCCAAGTTGCACAGGACAATCAACCAGTTCCAATGGCGCGTCCTGCATTTGAGAAAACGTTCCGTATGGGCATTGGCTCCCGAACTGGGCTTTGCCCGAAACCGGGATCAATTGAAGCCCATTTAAGGTAGCGTCTTCATCCCTGCCCGAACCGTTACCATTTCCTGAGTTGCCGCAACCGTAGCCCCCTGCGACGACACTCATCGAAAGCACCACCACCGCCATCCAAGAAGGAACTTTCATAGCCAGCAGCCGATGCAAATGAAAAGCCAGTCGCCTTTATGCTGCGTGGGCTGTGTTGATTAATAGGAGAACTGCGATGGTTAACGCTACGAGGGTCAGCGTTATAATAATTCCAATTGGAAATGGGTCTTTTTTCATGATTTCACGACTCGACTTGAAGCCAGCGTCCTTCTTCCCTTGTTTTTTGCCTGCGCAACTTGTGCCATCCGGTTGACAGACCTAGGTATTGATGCGTCATTCTTAACCGCTTGATATTATTTTATTTTTTAGCCTAGCCGGGTTCAGCTGGCAGCGAGGTACGTGGGGCCTTTTCGCTCCACTCCTAAAGCAATTGAGCAAAATGAACCTGATTGAATCACTTTTAGTAGTGATCTGATAGCCCCATATTCTTTTATAAATTCAACATCTTGATAATTGTTTATAAATTTTAACATTATTATGATGATTTTTACCTATTTTTTATTTATCATAAAAACAGAGTAAGAAAGGCGGATACCTGGATGAACGAGATTAGTAGTGTGGATTATTCTCGACCGATCGTCCCGAATATTTTAGTCGTCGAAGACAATGAAGAACTTTGGGCGTGTATTAAAAGACTGATCATGCTGAATATTCCAAAGGCGTCTTTCTACTGGACCACCACGGGAGAAGAAGGCAAAGAACTAATTCAGGAGAAGAAAGATTATTCTCTTGTGATTGCTGACTGGGGCCTTAAGGGAAAAATGACTGGGTTTGATTTGTGGGAATACTGTGAACAATATAAACCGGAAATTCCATTTATCGTGATCTCCGGACGTGGGATCGATGAATTTGTGAAGTTTGCGGGGAAGTATAAAACTCCTCCTTCTTTTTTGCCGAAACCTTTTTATCCCGCGGATTTCAAGTATCTGATTAATGCTCATCTTCACCGGCGGAAATGAGGCTTTGAAGACAGTTAGGGATTCCAATCATCCTTCCTCCGGCGGCCTCGTTGGGGTTCACTTTGTGCTCGAGTTCGCTCGCTGAGTTTCATCGAACCCTTGCGATCTTCTTTTTGACACCTAGGCAAACGCCGCTTAATCTAATAAGGGGACCGCTGGAACAATTCAGAGGAAATTCTATGCGAAATTTTGGTTTCGGGAGGTGTGTTTGTTTTTTGGCGATCACTTCTCTATCCTTAATATCATCTTCGAGGGCTGTTGTTTTTTTTTACTCAGAGGCCCAAAAGAAAGTGCGGTTCGATTCGGACTACGATTATCGAGCTGAGGAAGTTCTAAAAAATTTGGATTTTTCTGAAAATAAGGAGGTCCCAAAGGATTTCTTTAAAGGAAAAACATTAATAAATTGCAATCTTGCGGGTTTGGATCTGCGGAATTCCGGGATAAAGCAGGCTACAAATCTGAGGGCGGTCGATTTCACCGATGCAACAATACCACTCGACTTTTTAAAAGCAGATCCAAACTCACCATTTTTCAAAAACCTCATATCTGCAAAGATGGCGAAAAATATAAATTTTGACGGAACGAAAATGTCCATGGCTGCACTAATAATTCTGATCATGCTTCAATCAGAGCTAACAGTGGAGTTAGAAAAGAAACTAAAAGAGAATCAGACTCATGCCACACCTATTAACCCCTGTGCAAATCAGCCGGATATTTTACAAAAGACTGCACTTCCCCATGAATTACTACTTAAAATTGCAGGATCGAGTGCAACGAAAGATCTTCGGGCTTTTGCTCTGAGCTCGAAACAATTCAATCAAATAGCTAATACTCCCGTCTTATGGAAGAAGTACCTCGAAGTATTTGCCCCTGATTTATGGAAAAAGGAAAAAACCACTCAGGGAGTTTCTCCTAAGGAATTGGAGCAAAGAAGAGCTCAATTAAATTTTCAACGGGCCACTGAGCTTAAGATTCTGCAGCAGCTCATAAAAAAATACAAAATGTTCGATCACCCGTATTTTCAACAGGTCATGGACCGTACTTTCTCCTCGGAATAGGCATCTTCCAATCAGCACCCAGAACAAATACTCCGGAATTCCGGATTGCCAGTTTTTGATAAGTTCTTATATATTATGTGGATATTAAACTATAACTATTTAGCAACCGCTTCCATTCCTTAGCTTCAGCGACATCGCGAATGGGGGAAAGAATTTTAAATAAATTATTTGTTTAATTTAAAACGCAACTCCCCGATTTTCTCATCCATCTTGGATTGAATGAGGGGTTGTAGTGCCAACAGAACCAACAGTGGACACTGCGTCTAAGGGGTCTTGCAATCTTCTTTTGACACCTAGGCAAACCTCGCCTAGCCTAATAAGGAGACAGTAACAATTCAGGAAAGGGTAAAGCCCGGGCTCTATGGCAATCCGCTCTGAAGAGGTCAGAAGTCGTCTGACTTTGTGCTGAAGATCCGAGTTGCTGCTTTTAAAACTGAGGAAATTCTATGCGAAATTTTGGTTCGGGTGTTTGTTTTTTCCTGGGTTTGGCGATCACTTCTCTATTCTTTATATCATCTCCCCGAGGAGCCGCTGGACTTGATTCCCCAATACCTCGAAAAAAAGTACGGTTCGATCAAGGCTACGATTATCGAGCTGAGGAAGTTTTAGAAAATTTGGATTTTTCTGAAAATAAGGAGGTCCCAAAGGATTTCTTTAAAGGGAAGAAGTTACGCCATTGCATTCTTGCGGGTTTGGATCTGCGGAATTCCGGGATAGAGCAGGCTAAAGATCTAATGTGGGTCGATTTCACGGGGGCCAAAGGACTCCCCAATCAAGTTTTTGCTGAAAAGAATATCCAGGGAGCAAAATTAAAGGGGCTCGACCTGCGGAATTCCGGGATCGAGCATGCTGAAAATCTAATGGAGGTCGATTTCACGGAGGCCAAAGGACTCCCCGATCAAGCTTTTGCTGGAAAGAATCTCTTGGGAGCAAAATTAACTGGGCTCGACCTCCATAACTCTGGGATAGAGCGCGCTACAGGTCTGGATGGTACCGATTTCACGGGCGCCAAAGGACTCCCCGATCAAGCTTTTGCTGAAAAGAATCTCTGGGGAGCAAAATTAAAGGGGCTTGACCTGCGTAACTCTGGGATCGAACACGCTACGAAATTGACTAATGTCGATTTCACCGATGCAACAATACCACTCGATTTTTTAAAAACAGATCTAAACTCACCACTTTTCAAAAACCTCACATCTGCAATGAAAGTGAAAAAAATAAATTTTGACGGAACGAAAATGTCCATGTCTGCGTTATTGACTCTGATCAAGCTTCAATCAGAGCTGACGGCGGAGTTAGAAAAGAAACTAAAAGAGGGTCATGCCGCACCTACTAACCCTTGTGCAAATCAGCCGGATATTTTGCAAAAGGCGGCACTTCCCCAGGAACTACTACTTAAAATTGCAGGATCAAATACACCGAAAGATCTTCGAGCTTTTGCTCTGAGCTCGAAACAATTCAATCAAATGACTAATACTCCCGCCTTATGGAAGAAGTACCTAGAAGTATTTGCCCCTGATCTATGGAAAAAGGAAAAACCCACTCAGGGAGTTTCTCCTAAGGAATTGGAGCAAAGAAGAGCTCAAATAGACTTTCAACGGGCCACTGAACTTAAGATCCTGCAGCAGCTCATAAAAAAACACAGGATGTTCGATCATCCGTATTTTCAGCAGGCCATTGACCGTACTTCCTCCTCGGAATAGGCACCCGTGACACTGCCATCGACTGTGCGCTAAATTAAATTGAAAAATCCGATTAGGGCTGCTAGAAATTGCCCTAAATGCGCACCTCTATTCTTTGGATTTTATTCCTCTGCGGATGCGGGACTGGCTTCGCCATAGATGCGCAGAAGGCTACTCAATACACCGGAGATGCCGGGAGCTATTGCAGCCTACCCGCAAGCTATTCGCAGTTTCCCGTAAATGAAAGTCTGCCGTCTGCGAGTAGTCTACCCACTCTACGTTCTACGGCTCAAAGCCTCGTCAATCAGAATCGCCTTCAAGAAGCCATTTGGTTGTACCAGGACGATCCGCAAGGAGCTCAAACCGCTTCTGATCTGAAGCAGCAGCTGTATTCAATTCTCTCCACCCAGAGCTATACGGTCGAAAACAGCAATTTGGGAGGCGCATACGAAAAGTACATTTTGGATTTCCAAAACGGGATTAAAGCTGTTTTTAAACCGACGAATGATGTTTATCCGGAATACACAGCCTATCAATTGGATCAGCTTGGGCAATTCGGCATCGTACCCATGGTGGTTGTTCGGACCGTGAATGGTCGCCAAGGCACTGTCCAATATTTTCTCAACGGTATGAGCGCTGGAGACGTTTCTCAGATCTCCAGCACGAATTTCAGAAGAATGGTTATCTTTGACTATCTCATGAGAAATCGAGATCGAGACACGAGTAACTTTCTATACTGGTCCGACCTAAATCGGGTTGTGGCGATCGATAACGGTGCTTCCTTTTTTCGTTCTTGCGGCATTCCCGACGAAATTAAAAAGCACCTCGCAATTGAAAAAACCTTGGCTCAGCGATTGTTTAGTCTCTCCGCTAAGGAGTTTTCCAATGCTCTGGGAAGTACGCCATTCGATAAGCAAATGCTCATTTGGTATGAACTAGGCCGAATCCGAAACTAGATTCTTACCAGCTGATCTGCAAGCCAATTTTATACTGATCAGAAACTAAAATATTATAAAGAGCAGAGTAGCCAAAAAACACGTTATCAACTATGCCGAATACACGTTTGTCTGAAAATTGATACAAAAGATTTACGCTCAGTAGTGGATAGATACTCCCATCGGCAGTAATCCATTTTTGGTATCCTCCACCTGCCTCGACGGCAAGACCTGCGAAGACGCGGAACCCAGTCAATAGCTGAATTTCGGGGGCTGCGAAATAAACAGGCTTATCCCGGTCGGCGTTTTTGAGCAGACTAATGCCAACGAGGGCTTTCGTAGACCAGCGGTCGGTAAACCTGACCTCTGGAACCCACGCTATTGCTCCAGATGCGACTTCCCCTGCGAAATAAGTCCCGTAAAGGAAGTTTGCCCGTATATTTGTGAGTCGGTATTCCGGGGCCAACCCTGAGGATGGACTTAGATCTTGCTCTGCACTGAAAGAAAATGCAGGCATCCAGCAAATGGTCAAGAGCAGTAAGCAAAAGGTGCGAAAGATCATAGGAATGGGAAAAGTTATCTTTTCTCTCCGGCAAAAAGTAAAGAGAATTGACACTGCGTGCGAATATTGATTGATTGCGAGCTATGAAATTTTTGACGGAATGCATTAGCTTGAAGACCAAGAAATCGAAAGTAATCGGGAGGGTAATTCTCCTTTTTTCGCTGGCTTTGAGTCTCACGCTTTGTAAAAGCCAAGAAAATAGCAAGCCTCCTCGCCAGAAAAAGCCTCATATTGAAGCTGTAAGGCCGGAACCTTGGGCAGGAATTTCAAAAGTCGTTCTCATCATTCTTGAAAATACGGACTACGAATATGCCATAGAACAACCATTTATCAAAGAACTGGCCAACAGAGGAGCTCTGTTACAAAGTTATTATGCTTTGGAAAGGCAGTCTCAGCCGAATTACATTGCACTCGTCAGCGGAAGCACGTTTGGTACCAATAATGACAATGTCACGCTTAATAAGACCCATATTGGGGATCTCTTGGAGCAAAAGGGAAAAACGTGGAAAGCCTATGCACAGGGATATCCTGGAACATCAGGTCGGTGCTTTTTGGACATAGCCTCAGGGCCATACGCCCGACGTCACGTTCCGTTTCTCAGTTTCAAAAATATTCAACAAACGGATCGTTGCGCAAGAGTGGTCAATGCCGATTCATTTCAGTCTGACTTAGAAAATGGGACACTTCCTGACTTCAGCATTTATATCCCGAATAACAACAATAACGGACATGACACCGGAGTTGCCTTCGCAACCAATTGGCTCTCGGGTTTTCTGAATCCAATTCTGGAAAACCAAAACTTGCTGAAAGGTACTTTGTTTGTGCTGACCTTTGATGAGGGCACTGTGGGATCACCCGGCGAGAATCATGTTGCGACCATCCTGTTTGGAGAGGGAATCAAACCGGGGACAGAATCAAGCCAAGACTACGATCACTATTCCCTTTTGAGAACCTTTGAAGAGATTTTTCATCTCCCCACGTTAGGAAGGAACGACCAATCTGCTGCCCCCATTGACGATGTGTGGAATTGAATGGCTCCCTTGCGCGTTCTTTGTCGACACCCTCTGGGTGTAGACGCTGATTTACCTCCTTCACTGCTCCATGTGGCGGCACTCTCCGGCGTGTAGGCGCCAATCCACCGCCTCCACCCCTCCATGTACCGCCACCCTCCGACATGTAGGCGTCAATCCACCTCCTCCACCCCTCCATGTACCGCCACCCTCCGACATGTAGGCGTCAATCCACGGCTTCCACCGTTCCATGTATCGACACCCTCCGGCGCGTAGGCGCCAATCTCACTCCTCCACGGCTTCATGTTTCGCGGTATGGGATCCACTGAACGTTCTGTCGACACGTACGCGTAAGAATTAGACAACAGGACCGCTGACGGGCCGATCCAGCCTTCATTGTAAAAACCCAACCTTAAAGCCAAGCCCCCGCCGATTCAATCATGCCCCGGAGACTCACCTGGCCCGTGTAATTTCCAAATAAAATATGTCCCGGCTTCGAACACCACCCTGCTTTCGCAAGGTCCCACGTTCCCACAAGTTCCCAGTTGTACTTTGGAATCGCCCGCTTCCACCGGTAAATCTGGTACCCCGAAAGCTCGCCCTTTAAACCGAACAGAGAGCTGAGCTCCTGCCGAACTCGGCTGATTAACTCCACCTCATCCAGTTCCAAGAAAGCCGCACCCAACATGACCGATACCGAAACCCACTTCGGATCGTTCACCCGATTCGGAAAGGAGCTTGAGTTAAACAAAACTCCAAGAATCTGACTCTTTTCCCCCTCAGGCACCAACACTCCAACTCCGTTTGGAACTTTCTCAAATTTCTCAGCTTCAGCAAAAACGGTGACCGAAACCAACGGAGTATATTGAACCTCAGATAGTGCCTTCGCTAGAACAGAATCGTGATCTTCCAACAACGTCCCTGCCGAAATCGCATCCACCGCGAGGATCACATTCCCTTGAAACGGAAGTTCAGACACCCGAACTCCTCTCACCAGCCGATCACCTAATCGCTCCTTAAGCTTCCGCTCTAACTGTTGAACAACCTCCCCCATCCCCGCGCGAGGTGTAACCATCCCAGATGACTTGCCCGACTTCTTCCGAAGCTGTTTGTGGAGGAAAAAACTAAGTAATGAATGCCCACGGGGCACAGCCAAAGCAGGAAATGCGGCGCCCACTGAAACGTCTTCCGGTCTAACCCCGTAAATCCCTCGAACCATCGGGGTGATCAAGTACTGCAAGGCGGAGTCTCCTAAAAATCTCCTAGCCCACTCCGCCATGGTCATCCCCTCGGACGGCTTCTTCTTATCTGCAAGTACGAAATACGCTCTCAAAAACGCAGCGGCCGCTTCCAAGATACTCAGAGGAAATTTCCTAAGCTTTCCCTTTCGCAAGATATAGCGAGACTTAGAATCCCGATTTACACTCACAGCTTCAATCTGCAACTCTTCAAAGAGTTCTTTCACAGCCGGTGTAGTCAAAAGAGAATGTGCAGCTGCCTCCGCGATCCCCCACGGAGTCGTCTCCGTTCGAATCAATCCACCGAATCTGTCGCTAGCCTCGAAAAGCGTAACTTCGTACCCCTTCTTGTCCAAAAAGTAGGCCGCAAGCAATCCCGCAATTCCACCCCCGATCACCGTGACACAGCGATCCTTCTCGTTTAAAGCGCCGATCATCTGCTCACCTTCAGATCACCTTGCCGATCATTCTCACCCACCTTTAAAATCGCCTTGCCGATCGTTCCCTCCGCCCACCCTTAAATCGTCTTACTAAAAAGCTGAGTAGCCGGAGCCTTGGAAATCATCCTCGCATCGAAGGCCATACAGATATTCCGCAGAAACCCCCGACCATTCTCAGTAACCTGACAACGTCCTTCCGACAGTTTCACAAGACCGTCCCGTTCCAATTCCTCCAAACGTTCCCGGATCGTCTCAAGATAGCTAACCCTCTGAACATCAGACTCCCACTCAGTCCCCATCCGGGTCATCAAATTCAAGATATGTCTACGCAAAACACGATCTTCCTCGTTGAGCAGATGTCCTCGGAATATCGGCAGCTCGCCATTTTCCACACGGGCGGTGTAGGTCTCCAACAGCTTCTCATTCTGAGCAAACGCTCCCCAGGAATCACCGATCGCGGAGACGCCCAACGCGAACAAAGGCGCCACCTGACGCGAAGTATAGCCCATGAAATTCCGATGAAGCTCTCCATTCTGAGCCGACTTCCAAAGAGAATCTTCTTCCAAAGCGAAATGATCCATTCCCACCTCGTTGTACCCCACCTCCTCGAGCATCGTTCTACCCAGCTCATAGAGAGCCCGTTTTTCGTCTCCCGTAGGAAGATCTGCCTCGGTAAAGCGCCGCTGCCCAGGTTTGATCCACGGTACATGAGCGTACCCGTAAAATGCGATCCGGTCCGGACGGAGTCTGCGAACAATCTCAATCGTATTCCTCACGCTTTTCAAAGTTTGAAGTGGAAGTCCGTAGATCAGGTCGTAGTTAATACTGGCGTATCCTACTTCACGCGCTTTCTCCGTAATAACTCGAACCTGTTCCTCGCTCTGAACACGATGAACGATTTCTTGAACCGCAGGATCAAAATCCTGGATCCCCAGGCTAAGGCGTTTGAATCCAAGCTTCGATAAAACACCTAGATGTTCCGCACGAGTGACCCTTGGATCTGCCTCCAAGGAAAACTCAGCTCCTGGAGCTATCTTGGCGCGAGATAAGATCCCTTCCATCAGGACTTTCAACTCCTCAGGACTGAGAAAAGTCGGAGTACCGCCACCCAGGTGAATTTCACTCAAGGTGATCTCCCGCCCAAGTCGTTGTCGATAGAGATCCCATTCTTTTAAAACAGTTTCTACATAGGGGGACGCCACTTTGTGGTTACGTGTAATCCGAGTATTACATCCGCAATAGGTACAGAGACTTTCACAAAACGGGATGTGAATATAAAGTGCGGCACCAATGCCTCGGCTCTCACTTTCGTTCAATGCGTCTGCGATACTTTCAACCCACTGGGCTTCAGTCGGTGTATCTGCCCAATAGGGGACCGTAGGATAACTCGTGTATCTTGGCCCTGGCACATTATATTTTTTGAGCAATTCCGAGGAAGCACTCATAGCAATTCTCCTCCGCCAAAGATTTCCTTTTGAAGTTTCAAAAAGAGACGGACGTTTTCTACCGGCGTTTTGGGAAGTACGCCATGGCCCAATCCACAAATCCAACCCTTTCGACACTCGGCGGGCAGACTTTTCACCGAGTTAAAAACTTTTCTAAGACGGGATTCCAATTCGCCGCTGTCTAGAAACAACCAGTGAGGGTCAATATTCCCTTGAATTGCCCATTCGCGCCCCCAAGTGGAAAGGACATGAGCAAGGTCATGATTCCAATCAATTCCGAGCCCCTGAAATGGCAGCCCCTTCAAACTTTCCCAATGCGCTGGTCCTGTCCCCTTGGAATAATAGACGACAGCTGTCGAAGGACATCGCCGCTTAAACTCATTCAATACGTGTTGAATCTGGGGCACGACATCCACACGGAAAATCCCAGGATCAAACTCACCCGCACACGTATCCATTACCGCGATTACATCTGCTCCCGCAGTGGCTTGGAGAACCATGTTTTCGACGAGGAGTTCCGAGAGTTTCTCAAAGAACCCGGAAAATCTTCCATCCTTCAACCCACTCCTAGCGGAATCTAAATTCCCTTTATGGCTTCCTTCAACCGCATAGCAATAAAGGGTCAACGGTCCACCGACAAAGCCGAGCAATCCTTTGTCCCTACTCAATTCCTTTCGGATCAATTGAAGTGCCTCAGCTTGAAATCCTAGACGATCTACTAATCCTTTCCCCCCTTGTAGACGGTTCAAATCGGAGGCTTCCCGCAGATGCCAGTCCAGTTTGGGGCCTTCCTCGTACTTCAGGCCCATGCCCATTGCTTCCAATGGGAAAAGCAGGTCAGAAAACAAGATCGCAGCGTCAAAATCAAAATCCCGAATCGGACCCATTGTAGCTTCGCATGCTACCTCTGGGCGTTTGCAGAGATCGATAAACGAGTATTTCTTTCTCAACTCCTGGTAATGAGAATGATATCGGCCTGCCTGTCTCATCAACCACACAGGAGGTCTGGAACGGTTTTGCCTTTGAATTGTAGCTTCAAATAAATTCATCATATTAATTGGTATCCAATTCCCCGCACACTTTTAATAATTTCCGGACTTTCC
>Ga0206839_1123_pt1 | contig 17611 bp, 15 predicted proteins | sample Alteio_BWOrgCont_27_FD_152883 | JGI IMG/M metagenome (GOLD analysis project Ga0206839, IMG submission 152883) | Enriched cells from forest soil in Barre Woods Harvard Forest LTER site, Petersham, Massachusetts, United States -... | ecosystem: Environmental > Terrestrial > Soil > Temperate forest >... | reverse complement strand
ATTGTGAGGTAATCAGAACCCTCTGATTACCGAGATATTGTTCTGTTTATGTATGACCATGTTGGTAAATAACGCTAGGGCCGAAGGTTTAGCTTCTTACCTTTACTCTCAAATTGACGTCCTCCCCGCCCTAAAGGACGGGGATTCCCTTAAGCGGCTTTCGCCGCTTTTAGCGAGTCACGCCCGACTCGGAGAATATTCTTTGCTGCGTTGACATCACGATCGTGATGAGCATGACATTCGCTACATGTCCATTCTCTTACTCTAAGATCACTTAGTCCACTCGGCCCGGTCTTATTATGACAGGCCGAACAAGTGACCGTGGAGAACCTCTCAGACACCTCAAAGCAATATCCTGAATGCCTAATGGCTTTATACTTCAGAAGATCTCGAATCACTCCGATTGAAGCATCCGTTGAGCTTTTTCCACTTCCTGATTGCACAAACTTTCCGCTAACATCGCCCACGAACACCGAATGATATTTTTTTGCTAATTTTGTAGTTTCCTTGTGCAAGAAGTCTCGACGTTTATTTCTGATTTCTGCATGAATCTTTTTAACTTGTTTTTTCTTGCTTGCTCGCTGTGCTTTTCCAAGCCTCTCTTCAAGCTTTCTGAATTCTGATTGGTTCTCGATGATTGTACCGTCGCTCAGAACTGCTGAGGTTTTCAAACCTAAATCAATGCCCACCTCTTCTATTTGATGCTGGTGGTTAATTTTAGAGACCTCGCAAACTAGATTCACGTACCAATGACCTTGTGCGTCTTGAGAGAAGGAGCCAGAGAGCATCCTTCCTTCGATTGAACGAGACAGCCATAGACGGTATCCATGACGAAGATAGTAAACTCTATCACCATCCACTTGAATTGAGTTCGCCTTGAACGGAATCCATCCCAAAGAACGCTTGGAACCCTTCGACGTTCTCCATCTCAGTTTCCTCTTCTTAAATTGAATTCTCCTAATCGCGTATTCTTCGCAAACTGCTTGAACTGTTACACTATTGAGCCCAAGATCTTTGGCGGAACCAGATGTCAAATTTTTTAAATCTATTGCTGAGAGAAACTTTCCATGATTTCGGATCGCGTTAAAAGAAGTTTCGTTACAGTAGTTCCACACAAAGTTAACCGAATAGGCAAGTCTATCCAAACGATTCAATTCCGATGCATCTTTGATTCGAAAGCGCAGTGTGGTGGTTACTTTGTTTGCGTCCTTTGGCCTTCTTTTTGCCATTTTTCGCTTTGTCTGATTGGCTACCATTTGCACTGAAACTCACATTGGTCTATGAATATGTCAATGAAGAAATCTAAGAGTCCTAGAAATAGCCCAGAAGCAGTAAAGAAGCGATCTCAAGTAGGTATCAGACATGGTAGGCATTGTGTTTTCTTGATGCACATTCATTTGGTGTTTGTAGCAAAATACCGCAAAAGGCAATTCACAAAAGAAATCCTTAGCTTTATGGAACCTATTTTTAGGGATGTCTGCACCGACTTCGAGGCAGAGTTAAAAGAGTTTAATGGTGAAAGCGATCATGTTCATCTCCTGATTAACTATCCACCGAAAGTTGCGGTCTCAAAATTGGTCAACAGCTTAAAAGGCGTTTCCTCTCGATTTGTAAGAAAAAAGAAATTCCCCTCTCTGCACAAATACATCTGGATGGATTCTCTTTGGACGCCCAGTTACTTTGCGGGTTCATGCGGGGGAGCCCCACTGGAAGTTATCAAACAGTACATTGAACAACAGGAAACCCCGCACTAAAGTGCGGACACCTTATATCCTCGGCCTAAAGGCCGAGGTTTTACGGCGCCTAAGATAAGAAACTGGTTTGCACGTCTGGAAATAGCTATCAAATAGAAATCTCGTCTAGCCTTTGCGCTGATGGCAACGCCAAAGTATGCACCTATATAGAATTCAAAAATCAAAAAATCAATAGTCACGCCGAACATATGATTTTCAAAGGTAATCCCGAAGAGTATCAGTTCCTCGAAGAGACAAAAGTGGATCAATTTGATGAAAGGGCGGAGGCAATTCTTCATCTCAATGGTCTTATGGAGTTATTCCCAGTTAACGGTCAGAATATCGTATTTAACCTAAAAAAATCAGGGGCATTTGAAAAATGGGGTTCTTCGTCAGTTATCATTGATGGTATGTCTCGGGAATTTAAAGGAGGTATTGCCGTCACTTTGAACGAGTTAAATTGCATTTAAGGGTAATTTAAAACTAAGGTCGGGGTGCCATCATAGCTATTCTGTCCGACAGGGTACCTGTGGTGGCGTCTCTATTTATTAACGATTAGGCAGCAATTAGCGCATGTACCAATTTAGCGACGTTATCCAAAGTGGGGTTTCCCTCTGGAGAAAGAATCCGAAATAGGGTTCTTTTTGGAATCTGTGCCCGTTTAGAAAATTCTTCCTTATTGGTGACTTCAAGATAAGCGGACAAAATCTCCTTAAATGAAATGGAGTCTCCATCTTTTAAGGCTTCCATAAGAGCATTCAGTACAAAATGAGGACTTCTCAAAGTCTCTTTTGCAGAATGTTTTTCAAGCAGGACCCCTTTTTTAAGTCGGATCGGCTTGATATCTTCTAAGGAGAAGTCTTGCTTGTTTGATCTCCTTTTTTTGAGCATTTTTCATTCCTCCAATTATAAGCAGAACAATATTTCCCTGCTTATCAACTCGAACTGAGAAATACACCCTAATTCCGTTTGCCCAGCGCAATTCAGCCAAAGAATCGCCCAAGTTTTTCGTATCGCCGAAATGATTGTATTCCTCAATTCGGTAGAGCCTTGCTTCAACCAGCGCTTTTTGTTTGGCTTGCAGGTCTTTTAACCAGGTCGCAAATTCTGGTGTTTTCTCTATTCTCACTTTAGTGAGTGTGCCATATATGGCACTATAGTGTCAAGGGGGTAATTTTAACCCTTTTTCAGTCAAACCCGTCCAGACCGAAGTCAATCGTTCGAACTGGCCTCTTCACCCCATTTTACGTAAGCTTCGTCAACCCCTTGGGAATATTGCATCATGGCAATACGGAGTTGCCGGAATGTCAGCTCGTTGATCGGGCTCCCGGTGCATGTATAGGAAGGTTAAAAGCTATCCTGTGCCACTCCCCTCGATCCCCAGGGGCAAATCGGGACCCGCGCCTAAGGGGGGCTCTGGGGCAGCGGATCCGATACTATCACCGTTTTTGCGAGTTTTGATCATTGTGAGGTAATCAGAACCCTCTGATTACCGAGATCTAAAATAAAAGGGTAAAGAAGTCCCTAAATCCTAGTTCTGATTTACTGGACCTAAACTACCTGCATTGTTGTTTTCATTTTTACCACTAGTAGTTGACCTAGTCAGGTTGATATCTTGATGGAAAAAATCGCGGAGGCTTACTGGGAATGTCTAAATGATCCAGGATTTTTTTCACCTGTGCACGCTTAGTAATCACGGCGATGAACTTCAACGTCCCCCCGCACTCACAATTCTCTAAATCAATCTGAAAGGTCCTCTTTAATAACTCCGACCACTTCATTTTGCAGGAGGACGGAGAAGTATTTTGTTCTTTTTCTGGAGGCTTTGGCGGAACAATTTGCCTTCTCCAACTCGAATTTGGAGCAAGAGTTCCATGGAAACGGACCAAATGGATTTTTGGAGGAGGAATAATTCCGATTAACTTCTCAATTAATTCAAATTCGGAAAATAGAACAGCTTCCGTCCCATCCGACCAGACTTTCTTTAACCGATATCCGATGTCCCCTTTTACCGTTCTGTAAAGCCTTTCAAGCGATAGAGGCGGACGCATGAGATACCGGCAGAGTTTTTGAAGTTTATGTTTCTTCCCTGCATCAATACAAACATTTGCATGAAGAGAAAATCCCGCCAAGGCCGCGCACCTCAGGCCTGTAAGTTGGGCATGTTCCTTGGCCAGTCCGAAGCTTCCAACTTTTCTTACATTTTGCCCAGCTCTTTCTCCCAACGCAATTTTACTCTGGACAGAAGCAGACATTACTTCGGCTAATAAGACGTCTTCTTGGACAAAAGAGTCTTCATCCGAGGGGTCGGTTTCATTTTTCAAATATTCCTTTTTTATAAGATAGCGCACTACTCTGTTGCGAATAATAGAAAGGACTTCGTAAGATTTCCTTATTATTCGGAGGAGGTAAATTTTTAAAAATAGCTCTTCCACTCAAGTCCGTTGCATCCTTGACATGTACTCCGTCCATCCATAAACAATGAAAATGTACGTTAAGCGCGAGACTCGATGAAAATCTTTGAATAACCGTGTAGGATCCCGGTGCGTCCGATTTGATCACGCTGGATTTGAATTTGCGGGACGGTGGCGCGGATGATGATCTGAAAAAATCGATTGATCCGATTGAATTGCGAGCCCGACTGCGGGGGCATCTCCGTAAAGTAGCGCCCGGCGAGAACACCCATGAGATCGAGCTGCGTGAGCTGAGATTGGATTTGGATAAACGCACAGTGTCATTTCGCAGTTCAGAAGTTCCTCTAAGCGGGAGGCAGGTTACGGCCAAATCGATCCCCCAGAAAGATACTGAACCAATTCGATCTGTGCCGACGTCCATTAAGCATCATCTGAATTTAGGAATTTCGCCATCTTGGCCTGTCCATACGTTTGAATTGCCCGAATTTTGTTGTGCTGACTACATAATATTTGAATATTTTCCACCGTTGAAGTCCCACCCAGACCGAAAGGAATCTTGTGGTCAAACTCGATCGCGTATTATCCGGCTAATTTTTACCAATATATTTGTGGCCAAACAAGGAGAGAACTTGTCCCTTCAATTTAGGGTTTTAAGCTGTGCATGGATGCGTTTGATCTTTCTTTGAATAGAAGCAATAGCCTTCTGATTTGCTGTTGGACTTTCATTCCATTTTTTCAGGATTTTCAAAAGATCCGCGATGGGTTGGTCCGGATTCAAAATGCAACTTTCGCTCGGAGATATGACCGGGAGTGCATATTTGTCATTCAAGGCCTCAAGAGCTGAGAAGAACTCCTTTTGGATGGTCTCCTGTGTAATTGCGGCATATCTCAAGGTCATTCGAATATCATGGTGGCCTAAGAGTTCTTTGAGAGAGACGAGGCTAACTCCCGCATTAAGCAACTGACTTGCGAACGTGTGTCTCAGCCGATGGGAGTTGAGAAGCTCTGACGACTCAATTCCATCGCAAACTTCCTTAAAGACCTGGTGCAGAACACCTTTTGTGGGCCGTGAACCATCTTCGTTCATTATAAGATAGGCTTGTTTTCCGGCAGTTTGGCCAAAAGCCTTCTCTTTAATTCTTTTGATGAGATCTAAAGATGTTGGGTCCAGAGGGACAAGACGCTCGGAGTTCAGTTTACCCAGTGGGACCTTCAAAAATGACTGTGAATTGAAATCAGTTCTTACGCACTCATAGGATAGGTTGCTCAATTCGCCCATCCTAAGGCCGGTTTTCCTCATCAGAAGTAGCGCAAGATGACAAACAGTATCAGATTGCGTAAGTCTATTTTGAATTTCAAGATCAATATAGGGTGGTAACGGTCGAGGCAAGAGCTTAGGCACTTTTGGCAGATCGTTTGCCCTGATGAGCAAGTGAGGATCCTGTTTTATTTTTTTATGTTCATAAAGCCACAGCAAATAGACCCTAAGGAGGTAAAGTGTTGTTGAACGATGGGATTCGCCTGTGCCAGTGCTCTTGAGGTACTGAAAAAACATCTCCATGTGGGCGCGGTCTATTTTTTTGATGGAGAGGTGATTTTTTCCTAGAAATTTGTAGAAGTGGGAAATACTGGCAGTCTGTCCGTCGGAAGTTTTCCTAAAGCTTTTTATATAGGACAAATATTTTTTAGCATCCTCAGGCAACTGAACCTTAAGCTTACGATGTGCTTTGAGTCCAAAGATATCAAAAATTGAGGCATGAAAGTGCCCCGCTTGCTGGAGCCACCGAAAATAATTGGCAATTCGAATTTTATCAGAATATCGAACAGCAAATGTCCTACCATCTTTGCGAAGATGATCTTCAAAATTGTAGATATGGCTCCGAGTCAGATCTGTTAATTGAAGTTTACTCATGTCCAACCATTGATAAAAGTCTCTGAGAGCCATCCGATCATGGTAAACGGTTGTTCTATCAAAATGCTGCTGTTTCCTGTATTGGATATACTGTAAGGCAAGTTCAGGAATGGGGTATGCACGGGTGTTCATAGTTTTTTGAAATTCGAGCCATAGCTCGATTGTATTCTTCTGCAATATCCCTCATGGAAAGATGAATGTACTGTAAGGTGATATGAGGATCTGAATGGCCCATTAGCTTTTGGATTACCGGCAGTTGTACACCTACTCTCGCTAAATCACACGCAAATGAATGACGCCACAAGTGTGGGTTTGCTCTACTCACTAAAGAAGCAAGGCGTCTATAGCGAAACAGACTGCGTAAGCCTGCCAAACTCATAGGGTATCCACGGCGTTTACCTTGAAGAACTGTGAAGTAATTTGGAGTCCTCGAGTGAGAAGGTCGTTCGAAAATAGAGTATTTATTGAAGATATTTATTAAAAATTCTGGCAATGGAAGCATCCTTTCCCGATTACCCTTGCCACGGACTTTTAATCTTCGTTGTTCAAGTTGGATGTCTTCAAGCTGAATAGAAACGACCTCCGAAGATCTCAGCCCACAACAGAGCATGAGCAAAATAATCCCCAAGTCACGATAGCGGGATACATCTTTTAAGAATGCTTTGACCTCTTTCACTTCGAGAGGCTCCACTAATGTTCGTGGCACTTTCACTCGCAAACGCAACCTGGATGGCTTAGGAAGTCGAAAAAGCCCTAGCCTACGATCCCTACCAGGACCTCTATAGTGGGGAGCGGGATAAATTGCTCCTGCTCCTCCTGGAATGTGTTTATCGTAACAAAACTCATAAAATATCTCACAGGTACTCAGGCGCCGATTAATAGACCTAGGTTTATCGTTTTTTTCTTTTTGATGCGCAATATAGCTCAGTAAATCTGCTTGTTTTAATTCTTCAAGAGTTTTTGAGGTGGTCTCAAGCCATCGATACAACACGACAAGGTCAAATCCATATGATCGCACTGTATGTCGAGAGAGCCCACGTAGCTCAAGAGCGTGTAAAAAACGATTGATCAGTTCAATGGAATTGCCGGATTGATCCAACACTTCATAAGTGGGAGAATTAGTTTTAGGGTTAAGCTGTAGAGTAAACCTCACAGACAAAATCCCCCGTTCTCGTCGTCAATGAGCGCATGCATGACGGGATTGCGAATCTCGTTTAAATGACAAATTGCTCGAACAAAGCCGACTAAATGCTCCTCATTCCACGTTAACAAGGCCGCTGAGAGGTCAAAATCACCCTTGGCTCCCCAAAGGGTAATCGCCGCTCGAATTAAGCACTCTTCACCGAAACTAAACTCCTCAGCTTCAACGAGAAGGTCATTTGCGCTCACACGTAATTGTGGTGACTGATAGTCGAAGAGAAAGTGCAACCACCTCGGATTATGGGATACAAGCAACGAGACTGCTTGTAACCGGTTGGAATCCTGCAAATTGAAGGAACTCCACGAAAACCATTCTGGTCTTTCCAAATCAAAATTATCCATCTCTACTCCTAAAAACAGTATCAATGTCCCGCCCACAAAAACGGCAACGACAGACCGGACAAGGTGGCGGTGTCCATAACGGTTGATGGTTCATTAGGTGATCAGTAAGATTGAGGTCTATGGCATCGTTTGGAATTTCGGAAGATTGATCTATCACGCTGAACCCATGTGGTATCTGTTGTGGCGCGCTATTCTGGTTCTGCTGATTACGATTACGATATCGTTGCTGAGCCTCACGGTGATCTTCCCTGGCTTCGGGAGACCGTCGATATTTCTCTTGGGCCTTACGACGAGTCTTCCGATAACCTCTTTGACGGCATGCGCTAGAGCAATAGACCTGCCCTCGGTAACAACGTTTGCAAATATAAAAACAAAATCCACAATCCTTGCATTGAATCTTAAAACCGACAGAATCCATTCCGTCTGGTCCCCCTGCAATAACGTCAGGTCTGGACGAAAGACGGCTAGAACCGCTACACTGAGATTACTCGGTAGTGCGCCGGGACCCTCTTTGTCCTGAGCCTAACCATTGAGATGGGGGTGAGGTTCAAGCTCACCTCCATCTTTTGATTGGATACTTTAATAATTGTAACACCTAGGACATTAGATCAGAGGGGATCCCAATAAAATTCACACTGAACGCCTAACTGAGGTCTCCCTCAAACCTAAAATTGGCCAGATATGAACGTAAGTCGAATCACATTTACGGCCAGTCTCAGGATCGACGAAACTGCACTTTCCGCCATCCCGTTGATAAATCGCACGTTTCACCTCCACGGGGATGTAACGAGACTGGCCGCCGCCTTTCGGGTGTCGCCGCTGATCTGGCGCTGGGGCGGGTGTAGCTCCGGAGTTGGGCACGTCAGAAGTTTCTCGCCGTTGATCGTCTTTTTTGGCTAGTGCAACGGTGGGCGGAGCGAGTCGGTTCGATGCCTGTGGATTCCTCGCCGGGGCCTGAGGCTGTTTAGAAACAGGCAGATCTTCCGATGGTGTCTGGGGTTTCGACGCCGCTACGGCCTTAGGAGCCTTAGGCTGAAGTTTATCCAAACAATACTTTGCCATTTCTCCAATCAACTCCGCCAAAGTCAAGTTGGGATGCTTATGCGCCAACAGTCCTTTGATGAGCTCCAGTTGATCCAGTAAGACCTGGTCAGCGACAAATCGGACCTCAGATTTGGATGGAGTCACGGGCTTAATTTTATCTGGCTTGAGAGCCGTAATAGGTTGGGAAGAACGGGAGATGAGTTCTTTTTCCGCATCTCGCGTGGATTTGTTCTCAATGCTTTTGATAATTTCCTTTTTTTCTTCGAGGGTCTTCGGAGTTTCTGACTTTACTTCATTTTGAAATAGTCGCTGAGCCTGCGCCGCATTTGATAGCGAAAGGGATCCTTCCTTAATTTTCGTCTCCACCTCGGGTAACTCCGCAATCAACCTCATTGCCGCAATTCTTCGCGCTGCCGATGCGTCGCTGTATCCAAGTTCTCGGGTTGCGTAATCAAAAAGCGAACTGTAGCCACGGAATGCAAAGAGTCTGCGGCGATTGATTTCTCGGAGATGGTGAAGAATTTCGAGAGTGATCCGGCGTTCTTCCTTGGCGAGATCTTTTGTTTTTCTGAGGAGGGTATCGTTGTCCAGCTTTTGAATTTGAATGTTCATGGAAGGCTTATACACCGGTTTTCAAATGCGAAAATTTGAGCCATTTTTAGCTAATAATGATTGGAGAGAGGGGAGATAGGAGGGCCCTATTCTTGTGTCTTGGAATGGTTTTGTAGGGAACTAGATGGCGAATGGTGGTGCTTTGCGAGTGTTTCTCGGACTTCAGGTGGATCGGAGAAATTTTTCAGAAATGAGGTGCAAGGAAAAAATGAGATATCGCGCATTTGTTCGTCTTTTCTCGCAGGGTTCTGCGATTGTGGCTGATTCACAGGGGGTTTGTCTGCGAATGCTTACTTGAGGCGGGAGGACTGGGTATGCGACGCGAAACGGACCCCCAGCGTACAGGCTACTCGTGATGTTCCAAGTATTTCCGCGGACATCATAAAGACCCGCAAACTTCTTTTTCGAGCCCACTGGATGTACATGCCCATCCGAGTTTTCAATAAAAACGGCATAGTTGACCAACTTGTCCTCAGGAAACGGGTAATATTCCGACCAGAATACTATGAATGCCCTGCTGGTCTGTCCCAGCTATTTTTTTCTGTATTCTTGTTCTGGATGATTTCTGGATGAGCATTTTGCATAGCTTTTTCGACTTCCTTGGGACTTAGGGAAGCCGCAAGACCTTGACTAAAGATACTCCGTCATAACTTCTTTCATAAAGAGGGACGGCCGAGGCATATCTCTGATCATTCACGATATGTCTCCTGCGGACCAGAATCATTAAATCTCCTGATTTTACTGTCCCAAAGTTTGACACACGGATGTCCTTACGAAGGAGTCCGTGGTTTTGATAACTTTCAAGATAAGGTGGATAATCGGGAAGCATCCGCAGGACCTCTCCTGGCTTCGCGGTGCGGTTGATCCACTGAAGAACCTCTTCATTGACGACTTCGAGGTAATAGGTCAGCTCGAACCCCTTCTTTTCGGCCCCAGGAATTCCTCCGATCAGCTCATTGTAATAGCTGAATTCGAATGGATGGCTTTGGGCGAGGTTGAGCAGGCCGGATGCCCCCAATAGCAAAAGGGAACTCAAGAGGATATGCTTCAAAGCCGGGCGGCAACCGATCACAAACCTGTCCCAAAAGGAAGTGAGCCCCAGCCAAGCCACAATGCCAACAAAAGGAAGAAAACTCGCAAACTGACGTAAACCATCATGCTTGGGAGTCGCGGGGCTAAATCCGAATACAATCCAAATCCCAAGAAATGGAGCCATCGCTTTGAAAAGGGCGTATTCTTTTGAGTCTTTCCTGATTAAGGGGAGTCCGATCAGAAGAATTAAGATGGATAGAGGTGTCGTAACCAAGAGCATCAGAGGGAAATAATGCCATGGCGGACTGTTCAGAAAAATCTCACCCATGTAATACGTTGCGACTTTGATGATGTCGCCTCGCCGCATGGGATAGGTGAGATAGTCCCAAACCCCGATCCATGGTGTATGCCAGTTTTCCGGAGAACACAGAGCTAAAAACGCCAAGGAGGAAGGAACGAGGAGGAGTGCAAGTCCAAAATTCCTCCAATCCTTTCGAAAAAGAAAGAGCCCAATCAGAGGAATGATCGCGAGAAAGCCCGTAAATTTAGTCGCAGTCGCAGCTCCGCAGAGTAGAACTAGAGCAACCCAGCACCCTAAAGGAGAAGGCCCCCCTGCATCCTTTGTTCGCGCAATTTTCCATCCGAATAGACAGATCAAAATCCAATCGATGGCAACGGGTGCATCTGTGGTTGCAACTAAAAGTTCACCGAAGAAACGGGGTTGGATCAGAATCAAGAATACTGCCAAAGCGGATCGTAAAATTCCAAAAACCTCCGACAATAGAAAAAAGACCGTCGCGATTCCTGCGGAGAAATATAAGAAATGCCCAAAGCGATAACTTTCTGGGTAGGGGATCAGGTTGTGGGAGGGAATTTCAAAGAGTGAGGAAATAATCTTCATAAACGCTGGATGTGGATTTGCGTAGACGTCGTAAGCCCAGAATTGGTGGAGAGAATGTTCGTCTAGGGGTACTCCTACTCTGATCCAGTTCTGAATAGAATCAGCGAATTGAAAATAGATCCCCTCGTCCCATGTTAGTCCGAAATGGCGTGACCCAAGTGTCAATGTGCTTAGAATCGTGAAGAATAGGAGAACTGAGCACAAGGTGATTGAAAAACTGTATCGCTTCATTTGGAATCCATCATTCCCCATATTCGCTAGAGTCAATATTGAAATAAATACTGGTTCTGGCCAAATTACAATATCCAAAACAAATCGAGGGATCCTTCTACGTCTCAAGTAAAGACCAGAAGAATCCCTCAACTATTGATAACCACTATTATTTTTCGATTAAGTATCTATCTCACGACAAAAAAAGCATTTCCCGATACTTAGGGAATGGCCAGAAATCATCCGCCACAATGGCCTCCAGCTCGTCACAGTATGTTCTTACTTGGGCCATCGCTTCAGAAACATGGGTCGCAAATCCTTTGGCCTTCTCGTCTTCGGAAGGCTGGGATTCCACTTTATTCAGAACCTCTTCCATTGCCTTCCTCTTCTCCTGAAGGGTGGTGAGAAGACTCGACAACTTCTCCAATGTCGCAAGCTGCGGAGTTCCCACACCTGCTACCTTAGCGGCCGTCACAGCTTGCGCCAAGATGCCGTGGTAAGCATACGCAGCAGGAAGAACCTGCGTATCAACCATGTGGCGCAAAGTATCTACTTCAATTCTCAGGTTTTTCAGATACCGCTCCATCCTTACATGAAACCGCGATACCAGCTCTGCTTCAGTAAATACACCTAGCTTGGTTAACATCCCCTTGGACTTCGGTGTAATCAGCTCAGCCAGAGCTTCCGGCGTCTTCCTCAAATTAGGAAGGCCCCGTTTTGCGGCCTCCTTCACCCAATCTTCAGAATAGTTGTTTCCTTCGAATCGAATCCCCTTGGTTTCAGCGATCACTTCGCGAATGACCTCAAAGATTTCCATCTCTTTATTCTTGGCCCCTTTGACTCGGCTCTTCAAAGTATCCACTAGATCGGAAAATGCATCTGCCACCGCCGCATTGAGCAATGTAATCGGAAACGCGGTGGACGCAGAGGCACCCACAGCGCGGAATTCGAACTTATTGCCGGTAAACGCAAAAGGAGACGTACGATTCCGATCGGTATTGTCCTTCATGACTTCGGGAAGATTACTCACGCCAAGTTCCAGAACAGCAGCAGCTGCGCTTGTATTGGAGCCCGTGCCTTTTTCCAACTCATTGAGAATACGATTCAACAAGTCACCCAGAAATACAGAGATGATGGCAGGAGGGGCTTCATTCGCTCCCAGACGGTGATCATTCCCGGAAGAAGCAATACCAGCCCTCAGAAGACCAGAATGTTTATGGACTCCTTTCAGAACTCCCGCGAGAACCAATAGGAAACGAAGATTCTCATGCGGAGTCTTTCCTGGATCAAGAAGATTGTCTCCATCCAGATCTGGACCGCTCGCAGTCACCATCATCGACCAATTATTATGCTTCCCACTGCCATTGATTCCCGCAAAAGGCTTTTCGTGAAGCAGGACGCTGAATCCGTGCCGAATCGCAACCTTTTTCAAAACTTCCATCGTGAGTTGATTATGATCGGTGGAAATATTCGCTTCTTCAAAGATCGGAGCAGTTTCGAACTGATTCGGAGCTACCTCGTTGTGACGAGTCTTCACCGGTACTCCAAGCTTATACAGCTCGTATTCGACCTCACTCATGAACGCCTGAACTCGAGCTGGAATACTTCCGAAATAATGATCTTCCAACTGTTGACCCTTCGGAGGCTGGCCGCCGACGAGACTGCGCCCCGTCATAATCAGATCAGGTCTTAGGCTGAAAAATGCCCGATCGATAAGGAAATATTCCTGCTCTGCACCCAAAGTAGGAACCACACGCTTAATACCTGAATAACCCAGGAGTTGAAGAAGCTCGCTGGCTTTGCGCGAAAGGACTTCCATACTTCGGAGAAGCGCTGTTTTTTCATCCAGAGCGTCTCCATGATAGCTGATAAACACAGAAGGAACACAAAGCGTCTTGCCGTTGGCATGTTCCATAATGAATACGGGACTAGATGGATCCCAAGCCGTGTACCCACGCGCTTCAAAAGTCGTTCTCATTCCTCCCGAGGGGAAACTGGATGCGTCCGGTTCACTCTGAATCAGCTGGGACCCGGTGAACTTCTCAATCGCTCGTTTGTTTTCATCAATTGTAATAAAGGCATCGTGTTTTTCCGCCGTAGCTCCTGTTTGCGGCTGAAACCAATGACAAAAATGGGTAACACCTCTGCCCATTGCCCATTCCTTGATTGAATGGGCAACGGTATTTGCGATATCTCCGTCCAGCTTTTTTCCAGCCTCGATGGTGGAAAGGAGCTTATTGTAAACTTCCTTAGGGAGCTTCTCCTTCATTTTGTGAATATCAAAGGTATTGACTCCGTAAAACTCTGAGACTCTGAGTCGTTTGCCTTGCTCATCTCGCGGCGGATCAAACTTCCTCGGTGTATGCGCGGTGACTTCTCGGATTGCAGTAAAACGAGCTTGTGCTCCAACTCCCATGCTCATGAACTTCTCCTTTGATATTTAATTGTCAATTGAGGAGGGGTCTCAATGCCAACCTCCTATTAGGCCTTATAATGGAAATCGAATTGAATAGCCAGGTTAGGAAGATCCAGACTTCTTTAATTTTTGAACAACCTCTTCGCCTTGATCCACCCACTGCGCCAGGTCCGATCTGACGGCCTGCTCCGAAACCGCTCCAAGCGAACTTGCATATCGGACGAGGTCCACATACTCAAGCAAACGGACTGCTTTGCCCCACACTTCTGGGGAAACACCGTTTTCAGCGACGAGAATCTCTCCAATTTGAGCGCGGGAGAGTGAGCGGGACCTGAGTTGAAAGGCATGATCAATGGAATCCAGTAGAATCTCTGCCAACTTCTCATAGGCATGAGTCACTTCAGACCAAGGAGATTCTTTTTGAAGAGCGGACTGCGCTGTATTCTTGAGGTTTTTCCACTCCTGAGAGTAAGCCTCGCCTGTTTTTCTCCTGCGTTCGTGAGACCGAAGACTCCACTTTTTCTTTAAATCAGTGCCGATTAAGAACGCCAAGAACGCCAGTGCCAAACAGGTCGCCCAGAAGAGAATCCGAGAAGCGGGCTGCCATACCGTACCTTCCGATGTCACGACTGGAGGTTTTAGACCTCGCATCTGATTCGCTTGGTACTTTGAATCGCTATTGGGAGAAGACTCCGGTTGACTAGGGACACTCTTGGCCGGAACGACAGGCTGGCTCCCCGGAAGCGGATCTAGAACGTTGAGTTGGATCGGCTCAGTAGATTTTGTGTAATATATTTTTTTCTCAGGATCAAAGAAGCTGAACCTCAAGCCAGGCAGAGTCACCTTCCCAGGAGAACGGGGGATCAAAAGAATTTCGAAGACCTTTTCACCCACTCCTCCGTGTCCTTGCTGAACTTTGCCTTTGGAATCAAACAAATCAATACCCGCAGGCCAATTTCCTCTCGGCTCCTTGACCGTCGTAACGTTTCCCTTCCCCTCCACTTTGACAGTCAAAGTAACCGCCTCGTTAGCACGAACGTCATATTTATTAACGGCTGAGGTTACACTAAAATCCCCGATCCCTCCGTCAAAGTCCCTTGGCTTTCCTTCTTCCGGAAGAGGTAAAACTTTAAGGGTAGATTTTTCACTCTCAGCACTCGCAATTCTCGGAGTCATCTGTTGAAAGAATGAGAAAAACGGATCGTCCTGATCGAAAGGGCTGTTTCGTTCCGTAGCGTAGTAATTATATTTTAGCGATAAGGAATCGATGTTGAGATCTCCCGCTTGCAACGGATAGGCAGCGTACCGAGCCAAAAGATAACGCTCGTAGGACACACCGTTGACCTCTACACGTTCTGCGTTCAAACGCTGGCTCATCACTGGGATTTCTAAATCTTCTCTCAAAAAACCGTCTAAAACAGGGAACTTATCTACCTGGAGATTATAGATCCTCGCTCGAGAATAGAGATAGTAACTGACGATGATCTGCTCACCTTTATATGCCTGGTCTTTGCTGAGCTCTGCCTTGACGAATCCATTGGGACCGGCAGCTTGCGCCTTGTCTCCACGTGGAATCACTCCCCGTCGATTTCCGAAAGGGCCGAGGTTCCGTCCTGGCGGAAATCCCGGCTGCATCTGTCTGGAGCCCTGTTGTGTGGTAGATCCAGCTTGTACTACCTGAATCGTAATATCGGGAGCCTTTAACACCTTACCTTCTGTTTTGAGCTGAATATCAGAAATCTTGAGGGTTCCTGTTTTGAGCGGATGAAGAACCTTGGTAATCTGCTGCTGTCTTGAGGTGACAAAACCATTCGTCGAAGAATCAAACTGAGAGCTCATTGAAAATGAACTGAATTGGCTCACCACTTCAAAACCGGGAGCGTTGAACTCTGGATCGCTTGAGGAACCAGAATCTGAGGTCACAGTAAGTTTGAGAGAAACCGATCCGTCCAAAGGAATTTGAGTCTGATCGACTTCGGCAGAAAAACGAACATCAGAGGCAAACGAGCTTGCCGCAATTAACCCACAGCTTAACACCAGGGCGGCTTTTTCTAGGTACCTCATTTTATTTTCCTCCTGCTTACCATTCCGGTCTACCAATCTTTCGCATTATTCTGAGACTTGCCTTGCCTGTTCTGCATACGCTCCTGGAGCTCTCGATCACGGGTGGTCAATTCGTTCATCACTCGTTCGGCATCTTCGGAATTCATTTTTTCTGATTTGAATTGTTTTTTCCGAGTCTCATCGGAAGTTTCTTCATAGCGTGGATTCTGCTCCTTCTTCTCTTGACCCTCCTTCTGTTGCTGATCTTTTTGCTGTTGGTCCTTCTGTTGTTGATCCTTCTGTTGTTGGTCCTTCTGCTGTTGGTCCTTCTGCTGTTGGTCCTTCTGCTGTTGGTCCTTCTGCTGTTGATCCTTCTGTTGTTGGTCCTTCTGCTGTTGGTCCTTCTGCTGTTGATCCTTCTGTTGCTGGTCCTTCTGCTGTTGGTCCTGCTTTTCCTGCTGCTGCTGTTGCTGTTGTTGCTGCTGCTGTTTCTTCACTTCCTGATTCAAAAGTTGCAGATTCTTCCGAACGTCGTTCTCCAACGCCTCATTTTTGGTATCCTGAGCCGCATCCAAAGCCCCCAAATAGGACCGAACCGCATTCCGAAGATCCCCCTTCTTAGTAAAAGCATTACCTAGATTAAAAAGGGACTTCCCCAGAAGCCCCTTATCCTTTTTCTGTTGAGCTTCCGCAGCCGAGTGAGAAAACGCCTCAATTGCTCGATCAACCTGCCCCTGTTCGCCTTCGATCACACCTTGATTATACTCAAGTTCCGGCCGACCGGGATCACGGGCCTGGGCAGCCCCAAACGCTTTCTTGGCGTCTTCCAGTTTCCCCTCTTTGAAGGATTGAACGCCCTTTTGGTTTTCCTCATACACCTCCAGGGGAGCACTGTTCGGGAGAAACTTTTCAGTAACCCCTGCCCGAGCGGGAGAACTGGCTCCCAGTAAAATCAAGAGCCCAAGAATTAGCTTGCGCGCTGGAATCGAGATTTCGATCATCAAAAGGAGAATCGCAACCGCCAACGGAATCTGAAACCGTTCTTCAAATACTTTGTACTTTCTTTCAGCTTGATCTGTTCGGTTTAGGCCACTCAAGCTGGATATCACCTCTCGGACCTCGTCTTCAGTGGGGGTGACGTTAAAATACTTCCCATCAGCAGAGGCGGCAACCTTCATCAGAAAATCCGGTTTAAAGGTACTCACGATCGCTTGCCCAGCCCGATCCCTTTTGAATCCGACCTGATTGCCGTTATCATCCACAACCGGAATCGGTCCTCCCTTTTCAGTTCCCACACCCAAGACAAAGAGACGGGCACCCGTCGTTTTAAACTTCTTCGCAATCTCCAGTGCACCACCCTCCTGATCCTCCCCGTCTGAAATCAGGATAACGATATGGGATGCCTCTACCGCAGAAGGCTGCGCAGGCGTCGGAGCAGTCTGCCCGTTTGAAAATGTACCCTCTCCTCCTCTTTCCAATGCCTTTAATGCTGTGTCCAGTCCAAGCCCGACGTCAGTTCCCTGATTCTGAATGGTCTTGGGAGTTAAAATCTGTGCCGTATTCCACACATAATTTAAATCAGTGGTTAACGGGCAAGCAACGTAAGAACTGGCAGCAAACGCCACGATGCCTACCCGGTCTCCACCCAGTCTTTCCAGGGTGGACTTGATCAAGTGCTTGGCCTTCTTGAGGCGGCTGGGAACAACATCTTCCGCATCCATACTATTGGAAACGTCTAATGCGAATACAATG
>Ga0206839_1122_pt1 | contig 17638 bp, 19 predicted proteins | sample Alteio_BWOrgCont_27_FD_152883 | JGI IMG/M metagenome (GOLD analysis project Ga0206839, IMG submission 152883) | Enriched cells from forest soil in Barre Woods Harvard Forest LTER site, Petersham, Massachusetts, United States -... | ecosystem: Environmental > Terrestrial > Soil > Temperate forest >... | reverse complement strand
ATATTCATATTAACGAACGATATTTTCAGAGTAACGAACGGAGATTCAGCTATCTTCGGACTTTTTGGGCACCAGCTTCACGAGGCGAACCTCCATCAGCCCTTCGTAGAAAGGCACTCTGTCAAACTGGTCGCTCGCCGTCACCTTGTCGACCTTGCCCGTAAGAACCGTTGAGAGGGATTTCTCAAAATGGTTTGCTAAGCACCGCAAGCTATCCAGGTTCTCCGTCGGCATGGCGCCCTGGGACCACCCATGAACAACGCTGGGAGAGATGTTGCCTGCAATCTTCCCTATCGCTCGGAGGCTGTAACCTTCCGAGATGAGGCTCTTGATGAACATGGCCAATGGGGTGATGTTGTTCTGGTTTCTTTTCTTGCGCGGCATAAGGCCTCACAATCTAGCGCGCACCCCACAGTAAGCAACCATGGTTCATATTATTGAACATCGTCGCCATACCGTTCTTACTCGGTCTCTGTATTCCTGTTTTTCATGTCCGCCCTCCGGCGCCTATGCAAGGACCTTCACAAGCTGGCCCTCTGAAATTTGTGCTTGGCGAAGAAGACCGACCGCATGGCGGACAACAGACTATGATTGCCCCGCAAAATTCGTGTCCCTCAACCATCTGGTTTGTGGCACACCGTTTAGGTAGATCATACCCGTTGAAATCATTCATTTTTCCCGTCGCTTTTTTTCGATGGTTTAGGGCCGGCCAGTGCCCTTGATACTGTCGTCTTCCCCAGACCCAGCTGTTTCGCAATCTGACGGACGCTCATGCCCTGCGATCTTAACGTGGCCACCTGGGCCAAAACTAAATTGTCAAGCGGGGGGCGCCCACAACGCCACCCATTATTTGTACGTTGAGCTGTCAGTTTTTTCACAGCAAGGGCGGTACGAATTCTTTCTCTGAGGAGATCACGTTCCACTGACATGAGAATGCCAATCATGGCGACCATGGCACGCCCCATGGTGCTGTTGAATTCAATGCCCTCCCTGATGGATATAACTGATACGCCGATTTCATCGAGTGAGTGGAGAAGATTCAAAAGATGACGAACGTCACGGGCCAAACGTGAAATTTCCATCACGATTAAGACTTTGAACTGGCCCTTTTTTGCGTCAACAACCATTTGATCGAGGCCCCGGCGTCGCTCAGTGGAACCAGAGACTTCATCGGAGTATGAGTGGACTAGATCGAACCCGCGAGCCAAGGCGAATGCCTTTATAGGCTCAAGTTGATTTTCAATCGACTGGCCGTGGAGGAGGGTCGGCGTGCTAATTCTACAATATGCAACGGCTTTAGACTTTTGATTTTCCTGGGCCATATACAAGCGCCCCTTCCTAGATCAGGTCTCTTCTTTGACAACCTCTTTAATAAACTCTTCTATAACATTGCTGGCTGTAACCCTTTTATCTTCGCAAATCTTTTTAAACTGCTTATAGAGCGTCATGTCCAACCTGAACGTATAGTTGTCACGTTCAGGGAGAGCGGCTCTGTCAACCGCCTGCTCAAATATATTCTTGATAGTTTTCTTAACCATGATGTCCGCCCCTTTGATGTAATGCCCAAAACAAGTATGGCTCAATACATTGCATTATGCAATATAGATATTGCATAATGCAATATCTATGTTAAGATTGTGAATGGTTTTTGCACTGCTCCTGGTCATAGGCCTCGCCTCAAGTATTGGTGTCCCAATACTTTTAGGGTTTCAGGCGCTTCGTTTCGTACAAAAGCTGAAAGTGGAAAAACCGCCTAAAGTAATTTGTGCCCTCTACGAAATTTCACGTTTTGAAGAAGGGGAACTCAAAGAAGTGACAAGGGTACTGACCCTAGATGCGGATAGGTCACCCGGACTCGCTCGCCTCTTCAACCGACAGTAGAAGGATTCCCTAGGTCATGAGGTCCGATTACAGGTGCCTATAAAATATGTCGTCATTTTTTTTCTGGGAGGATTGGTTATGGCTGCCAGTGTGCGCGGTGTGCTTGTATTACCTTTCGACAGTAAATTTAAGCAGGAAGCAGATGCCCAACGAAAAACATCTATTGAAGCCGAAGACCTTATAAATCAGATACCGTTAGACGCAAACCCCTACGTTGAGGCCGTTAGAGACTTTTTAAAAAGATCAAAAATTTTACCTGGAAGCGTCGAAAAGCGGGATGCTGACAAATCAATCTGCTGGCAGGTTAGGACTGAGAAGGGGTTTGTCCTCATGATTACGGTATATCGCGCCGACGATGAGGTGTTCTTATGGCAGGAGGTTGCAATTTCAGAGGTGCCAGAGCCCATGCTTAAGGATGTCAGCTACTCCTTAATGGCCTATCAATACGGCTTTTATTTCCCTTTTAGGCTAGCCTTTGCCCCCGACTCGGGCATCGTGACTCTCCAGCTTCGCAGCTACGCCAATGCGCTAACAGAAGAGAGTTGGAAAATTCGCCTCGATTCGGCCCTGCCGGTGGCGGAAGATGTGATGAGTCTCCTGCGGAATGACTATGGGTTGAAGCCGTTGGTAGAAGAGGAGCAAGTTGACGACACAATATGATCACCGGTATCCCAACTTAGGGCCCGATCGAAAGTAAGGCGTTTAACAAGGTCTAGGAGGGGGAAAGTGATGCTGGGTGCGATCGTTGGTGACATCGTCGGCTCGGTCTATGAGTTTCATAATCTCACGACAAAAGAGTTTGAGCTTTTCACACCGAGAAATTTTTTTACCGATGACAGTGTATTGACTGTTGCGACGGCTCACGCCCTCCTCACAGACAGGGATTTCTCCAGGGCGTATCGGGCCTTGGTTCGACTCTATCCAACCCGTAGTTACGGCGTAATGTTTCTTAGATGGGCTTTGACTGACAACGCTGGGCCGTACAGGAGTTTTGGTAACGGGGCCGCAATGCGGGTGAGCCCCGTCGCCTACGTCAGCGACTCACTGGAAGAGACCTTGAGGCTGGCAAGGTCTAGCGCTGAGGTCACCCACGACCACCCCGAGGGCATACGCGGCGCCCAAGCTATTGCCTTAGCGATATATCTTGCCCGTAAAGGCACGACTCTAAAAACACTCCGGGAAATAGTTCAAGGTGCCTTCGGATACAATCTAAAAAACTCTGTGGATGAGATCCGGAAAGTAAACCGGTACGACGAGACCTGTCAGGTCACGGTCCCGGTGGCTTTAGCTTGTGTTTTGGAGAGCACGTCCTTCGAGGACGCCCTCCGAAACGCCGTGAGCGTCGGCGGAGATACGGACACTATTGCAGCTATCGCTGGAAGTATCGCTGAGACCGTTCACGGCATTCCGGAAGATATAGTTCAATCTGCCCTTGAGTATTTGGACCCGGATCTGAAGAAGACGATCGGTGCTTTTAAGGATACCTTTATGACCGGCCAGAACGGTTAACGCTCTTTCTTGAGTTTTGAAAACGCTTCCTGGTTGGGCTTAAAGACCCTCAGTTTTCCGGCTTCCACCGTATAGTCATAGAGAGCAAGAACGGAGCGTCCGACTATATTGTCGCTCTCACTAACTACCACGGGCGTTTCCACAAAAATGGGACTATCGTTGGACTGGGTCCGAATTGACATATCGAGCCGCACCACGTCTAGCTCGACAAGGCCATGGACAGTTTCAGCCTTTGCCTTTCCAACAATTTCCAGGTCGCGCAAACCATGTCTTTCCAACGTCACACGTGAGATTACGAAGGGGTAGACTGCGCCTGTATCAAGAACGAACTGTATCGGGTCGCATAATCTCCCTTTGCCGCTGGGACCGAATGAAACGGGAAGGACAAGCCGGGACTCCTTTCCCGTACTCAAGCCAGAATCAGACGAAGAGGAAGACGCTGAGGGGGGCTCCTCTTTATCGGACCTGCTTAGGTTTGAAATATCTTGAAAACGGTAAAGCATCAGGCTGCCCCTTCATTTTTCTTCTTTATGTAACGCCAGGTTCGTTCTGGTATACCTAGGCGGCGGCAAAAATCCTTCTCTGAAGCCATCGGGCTACCGGCAATAAATGCTTTGTGTTCGCTCAGTAGCCAGTTGGGCACGTACTTGGCGGGCCGCCCTCTTTTTTTACCGGCATTTTTCTGCTGTGGAGTTTCTGCCGCTTCAAGGGGGACTCGTCTCGAAGGCTCAAGTAGATCGCGGAAATATTTCCTTAATGGGGGTGTCTGGGCTTCGTTATGCGTTGAAGTCGGTGTGGTGGTCTCCTGTGATCTGGCGGGTGTCGTTCTATGCTGAGAATGGGAAGTATACGCTGGGAGAACCGGCCACCCGCGACGGTCACGGACGGTGCCCGCGCCGATGTTAGCTGCCCAATCGGGTGAGATCATGACGGATGGTCGCCGGGGTATTCGCATCGGCTGTCCTCTTAAAAATACACGTGTAGCGGATATCGGCTCTCGACGTACCGATTTCGGTTGGTCGACATTGGCCGGCCACAGTGATAATGTTAAGATTAAGTTTTTTATATAAGATGGCAGATTTTCAGACTATTTTGGCATCGTTTCAGATGGTTATAAAGCTCTAAACCGGCCGACGCAAGTTGAGCGTCGGCCGGAAGCCATGAGGCCCGATTATCTAGACTATTTATCTTGCCCGTCTTTCCTTATGGTGCCCGACCGTCTTTTCAAGGGCATCTTTGTCCACAAGATCAGTTTCCTTGCGGTGGTCAAATTGTACCCTAAGTATTTTACGGGGTAGCCTCTGCAGAAGCTCTCTAATCTCCTGACGGTACATCGGAAGCCAACTCTTGATGGTATTCATAATTTTTTCTATATTCATCTGATTGCTCCCATTGAAAAGGTGGTTCCCTTACAGCTGTCAGCGCCTTCTCTGTCAACCTGTAGGATTTTCTCCTGGTATGATTTAGCTCACCAGCAACCCCATTATATCTTAAGGTCCTGTCTAACTCGAGAACTTCACATGAACACAGGCTCTTCAACATGGCCGGCGACATCCTGGAATCCTTGTCATGACGGGAGGGTGTGTAGGACCTGGATTCCATCAGGCTTTCCAGAAGGATCTCCGTGCACCTTTTGTCGTGGGAGTGAGGGATGGCTTTTCTTACCAAACCCTGCAGACGAGAGTAGGATATATCGGTCTCAACTCTTGGTAGTTCATTGATTATCTTCTCCAAGATGGCGTCCGCTTGACGAGCGAGGTCGAGAAGGGCCAGCCTAATCCCGGGGATCGTCCTCAACTGGTGCTCTTGACGGTGAACATGTAGAAACGCCGCCTCGATCCTGTAGTAGGCGTCCTTTGGGTAGCATTTGATCTCTATCTTATCCCTACCGTTCTTTCTCGCCGACGGGATTATCCAAGTGTGAAATATGTCTTTACGTTTCTTGTCAATATCGGTCTCACCAAAAATCTGAGAGATGGCGGCCTGCAGTTGCCTCTCAAACTTGTCGGCGTCACATCTTATAGGAAGATCACGGCATATCTCGAAGCGTTGGATACCAATGGTCTTTAGTTTTGAAAACATAAACCTCGTTGGCTCATCTACGTATCCCTCGGTGGAATATTTATGGGATAGGACTTGGAACAGGTCCTCCAGCACGGAGACCAGGATATTTATTTGGAAGATGTGGGGCTTCTGGCGTCCCGCCAGTTTTACAAGCTCACCTTTTTCAGTGGCCGTCATCAAGTTGGAGATACGACTGTTACCGTCAGGATAAGGTCTGTTAAAAACGGATAACATCAGCAACCTCCCGTTAGTTTGAAGGGCTGTCTGTCCACCCACCCTGGTTAACCCGTACGAAGTATGGTGGAGCAGGCACTGGTGGAAGAAGCGTGATATATGGGCAGGCAACGGCTCTCTAGAGTATATTTTTGTCTTTGTATCCAGGGCCACCTTCAATTGAACAGCGTCAACGAAGGAAGCCTCAGATGGAGACCGTGTGCTAGATGAGGTATTTCTGCTCGAACTCAAGAAGCCTCTCACTTCTCTTCTTGGTAATCAAGGGTCGCCAGCTTCGCCTTTATTAACTTCTCGATGCTATACAGGTCATTTTTGACCGAACTAATTTCCTCATCCGTGGCAGTTGCCACAAAGACTCGAAGGGCCTCTATTGCCGCCGTCAGACTACGTACATTTCCCTCCTTTGCTAACACTGTAGGAACAGGAGCCTGTGTGGATTGTTTCGTATCCACAGACAAGCTGTCGCGGATCGGAGCTTTTTCGATGACTATCGTAGGAACTGGAGTCTGTGGTTCCACCACAGAGGTTTCGTTCGCCTTGTCATCGGTTGCCGACACCCGTACTTGTTTCTTTCCGATAGCTGACACATTCATATCTTGGACCTTGCCATTGCGCTCATAAGTCCGCGTGGTGGGCTCCAACTCCGAACGGTTCGGAGTAGCGGGGTGCTTCTTCCTCTTTTTCGCCACAAACCTATCTGAAACTCCACATAATCGAGCAATCTGAGCATCCACGTACTGGCTCCACTCGGAGTCACTAAGGGCTATATTAACGGCTCTGTGCTTGTCCTCGTTCGTTCTTGGAAGGCCGTGCGAGCTGTTAGCGCCCAAAGCATATCTTAGGGCGTCCCTCTTACTCCCGCGCCTCACCTCGGCCTTGATAGTTTTCTGCTCGGATTCGCATTCCCGTGCAGCTTTGATCCGGTGGTTTCCATCTGCCACCCAGAACTTTTTGCTATCATCTTGGAATAAAACTACCGGTGGCAGGACCACACCGTCTTCGATGGCCTCCTTATACTCGGTGACGGTGAGATCGTTAACTCGGACCCGAACCTGAAGGTCAGAATTCAAAACGATGTCTTTGAGGTCCACTTCTCGGATATCCAACTTTATCTCAGTGCTCATCTTACTTCTCCTTTGCGCCATCATTCTGGCTACGAACTCAGAGTACTAGACAAGGAATACCGAGATGTGGAACTATTGTAGAACTCTAACTGTTCATCGGGTGAAAGGGAGTTACATGGGAGAGGACACGACCAGAGCCACCGATGTACCGAGATTTTCGGATCTGGAGCGCCTTTATAAGAAACTCGTAGACACTGCTAGCCCTTTGTACTCCAAGGACCAACTGATCGCGAGTTTGTGCCGGCTGGAAAGCGATCTTAGGAAGAATGAGTCCCACCTCATAGGTTATGGTTTGCCCAAGTATCCTGCCACCTGTGGACTTATCTTCGATTCGTCGATCGTTAATCTCTACTATATAAAGATTCCTGTATCAAAATCGGTTTGGCATGCTCCGTTTAAGCCAGGCGATTTCGGTAAGCTCCTGCTAAAGCATTTACCCGCCAAGCAGAGGCAACTATTCAAAGACAAGAAGTTGTCACCCGACGAGATCATGGCGCTCAAGGACCAAAAGAAGTATCCAAGAAAGTACAAAGATCTTATCTCAAGCGGTCGTGTAACATGTGCTGAAGCAGCCTTGTTCCATGTACGGCTCGATGACTTGAGCCAAGCTCTTCAGCGTTATAACGAGAGAAGACTTTCGGAAACATACATATACAGATGGACGAAAGACCTTGGCGAACCACGTGTTAAAGATGGACACACCAGATATTACATCCAAGTCGGCACCAAGACGGACGAGGTGGGTGACCCTGAGCCCATAATGGACGATGAATATGTCCAGGCCCCTTATATTTCCAAGTTTCACAAGCAAACGGACGAGGCCTTAAGAAGCGACTGGCGTCCCCGCCTCCAGTGCTTGAAGGTAAAGCTTATCGCCGCTGCCAAGGATATCATTTCCTCAAGGAAGAACACCGATATCACGACGATCGCGATCAGACAACTTCAGGAAACTTTCTCCGTCTCCGACTGTACCTTTCTCCTGAAGTTGGAGCGCTCATATGATCAACTGCCTTCAGAGATGCTACGTAAGGCGGGTGACTATGGTGGCTTTGTTCAGTTCATGTTGTTCCTCGGCGAGTTGGAAGCCGAGAGGCAGTTCAGGATGATCACAGGAGCAAGGATGATGCTCAGCCGGTTCTACGACCATGAGGGGCCGAAGGACGAATATTATGGTATTGCCCCAACCAGCCTGGGACAGAGAGCTAGACGTGAGTTCGAGGATGCAGCGATGTTCTACAAGACAGCCTCCTCCGATCAAAAAAATTGGTTTAATAACTATAAGACAAAATTGGGAGAACTCATGGAAAACAAGTTCCGTTACAAGCTGACGATGGACTTCATGGTTTCTGATAAAACATACATGAGGATGATGGAACCCCTCCTGAAAAGATATGTGAACTGCATGGATTACCAACTTCAAAAGGAGGGAAAGATACGTCATGACTTCCAGAAGCTGGGAGTCGGCACCCCGGCAAACGAGAACAACCTCGCTCAACAGCGCAACAAGATAGAATTTAAGGATGATAATACTGTCGTGTTCAACGGCACACCCTACTATCTGAACGATCAGCAGTACTTTATTCTTGGTCTGCTTCGGGCAAATGGCGGTAAACAGGGTAAGGAACTGCATGTGGGCCAAGTTCGAGACCAGGTAGCTAAGAAGTTCGCTGTCAGGGGCGACTGGCGGATAGGTAACGTGTTCAAGAAGTCTAAGGTTTGGGGCACCGTCATAGTTAAGACAGAGTGGGCGAAATACCGACTCAACTACTAACCAAGTTATCGATTCTACAATAGTTCTACAATTTACTTTTTTCCCAGCACCATAATGAAGGCATGAGATGTCGCTGCCACGTTTATGGGACGTTGCCAACACCTACAGCAAAACTGTATTGTCGACAGCTTCGTGGGTAAAAGATGAAAAGGCTCGCCCTCAAAGGCAAACAGAACGCGAACCTTTACCGCTATGAAGGTAATAGCACCGTCTACGTCATCATATCTAAGGTAGGCAAGGGACAGATAGAACGTTCGACGGGCAAGACTTCACTCGCTGAAGCCCGTATAGAACGTGATAGGATAAAAGCTGAGTGGCTGTCCAACAAGCCGATCGTGAACACGAACGTGCGAGAATTATGGACCAAGTTCCTTTTCTCGAAGAAAACCAAAGCGCCTAACACCTATAAGAATATTGAGAGCCGTGGCCGCCTCCATCTTCTTAAGTTCTTCGGAGACTTCAAAGTGGAGGACGTGAACGAGCCTGAGTGGGAACGATACATCGCCTATAGATACCAGAGGCCACGCCAAGCGGAAGGAGAAAACTCAAAACTTCCCAAGCTGTTTAACGATGCAAAGTATTTCCAGATGTTCCTTACATGGTGCTTTCAGCAGAGTCTTATCCCGCGCCTTCCAAAACTCCGTGACCCAGATCCAGAGTTAAAGGTTGGAAAGGTGTACACCCAAGACGAAATAGTTAAGCTCTACCGTCACGCAGACGACGACCTGGCACTTAAGATTGATATGGGATTAAAGATGTTCATGCGCATCGGTGAGATCACCCAACTTGCTTGGGATCGTGTGGACCTGGTGGCTGGTTATATCCATCTCAGGGCTGAAGACACCAAGATCCGAAAAGCACGGAGCTTCGCGATCAACGGCACCGTCTTGAAGAAACTGAAGACGCTCCCGAGAGTAAGCAAGTACGTGTTTCCTAATAAGCTAGACCATCAACGGCCCATGGACAGACAGGGCCATCGAACAGCGTGGGTCACATGCAAGAGAAGAGCGGGAGTTGTCGGTCGGTTTCACGACCTGAGGCATACCGCCTTGACCGAGGCCTTCAAACATTCGAAGGATTGGACCGCTATCTGTATGTTTGCGGGACTAAGTCTCGAGGAAGCTCAGAAAACTTATCTCCATATTACCCACGAGCACACACGTCACATCGCTCAACTCTGGGATAATCATGGGAGTTTCGATGCACTTAAGGAATTTAGTTTAGATAATAGGGAGTTAGAAAACGACCGGAATGCACCCCAAGCAAGTGCTCTACCAGGCTGAGCCACGCGCCGAACTTTGAAACTCTTCACTCGGCTTCGCCGAGAACCAGCGCCCCACCTCATCCCAAGTAGTGCTCTACCAGGCTGAGCCACGCGCCGAACTTTGAAACTCTTCACTCGGCTTCGCCGAGAACCAGCGCCCCACCTCATCCCAAGTAGTGCTCTACCAGGCTGAGCCACGCGCCGAACTTTGAAACTCTTCACTCGGCTTCGCCGAGAACCAGCGCCCCACCTCATCCCAAGTAGTGCTCTACCAGGCTGAGCCACGCGCCGAACTTTGAAACTCTTCACTCGGCTTCGCCGAGAACCAGCGCCCCACCTCATCCCAAGTAGTGCTCTACCAGGCTGAGCCACGCGCCGAACTTTGAACAACGAAAGTTAAGAGGCTAGACACCACAAATCAAGGGAAAAGCGGATTTCAGTCTTGGAAAAGACTTCTGATTTGGCCGATGTCCTGGATTAGCTCCTCGAGACGGGCCATGGCCTTGTCCATTTTGTCGTGAGCTTGAATCCACTTCTTCTCAACCTTCAATTCGCGGCGCAATTCGCTGATTTTGCGTTTGGCGCCGGCGATGGAAAACTTTTCATCATACAGGAGCTTTTTGATAAGCAAGACAGTCTCTACGTCCCGTTTGGAATACACCCTTTGATTGAAAGCGGATTTCTGCGGGTTTAGGGCGTCGAATTCGCTCTCCCAATAGCGTAATACATAGGGTTTGAGGCCCGTGACATCGGCCACTTCGCCGATTTTGAACGCCATTTTGTCGGGAACAAGTCGTGCGATCTCACCCAAATCAATTTCGGCCTCTTTGGCGGCGGGTTGAGCCGGTCCCCCGGCGAGACCTTGCTGTTTCTGGTCTTCGGGAACCTCCGGCCCATTCATAGTGAGTTCATCCATGGATCACACCCCCAAGCAGACGAAAAGTTTTATTCTCCGTCATCCTCGTCATCATCATCGTCGTCATCGGTCAAGTTGGTGATGTCCTCGCCGTTAAGCATAGCTTTGAGGACTTGGCTGGGGCGGAATGTTAAAACTTTGCGGGCGCTGATAGTGATCTGGCTGCCCGTCTGGGGATTGCGGCCGATGCGTTCCTTCTTTTGCCGCACGACGAAATTTCCGAAACCAGAAATCTTAATCTTTTCAGTCTTCTCGAGAACGGTCTTCATCGTGTCAAAGACCAATTCCACTAACTCCGAGGATTCCTTCTTAGAAAATCCAATCTTTTCATAAACTTTTTCGACGATGTCCGCCTTTGTCATGGTCGATTTACCAAGATTTTGGCCGCTCATGGGTGCTCTCCTCCGAATGTGAATCCAAGTTCCCCTAGAGACAAGGCTAGCAAGTTACCGAAAAGTTTCAAGCTTTTAACGCACAGAAAGGCCGAGTTTCTGGACGACCTGATTCACAGCTTTTTGGTGCAGAGCATTAACATCGTCGTCAGAAAGTGTCTTGTTGGGATCTTGGTACACGAGTCGAAACGCCATGCTCTTCTTATCGGGTGGAAGTTTCTCACCTTCATAGAGATCAAAAATCTCGCAGGACATGACTAACTGGCCGCCGGCTTTCATCAGTTCCGCTCGAATTTCTCCAGCAGCCAAGATTACGGGACAAAGAAGAGCCACGTCCCTCTCCACTGTCGGAAATTTCGGCAAGGGCTTGGCCCGCGAAGACCGGGGCTGGCCCGCGAAAAGATTTTTAAGATTCAGTTCCATTACAGCCACGGGAACTTTGAATTCCATTCGATCGGCAACCAAGGGATGAAGTACGCCGATGAAACCCACGGCCTTTCCTTCGACAAAAATCCGGGCGTTCTGGCCGGGATGAAGAAAAGCGGGCACGTCGTGCAACGGATCTATTCTGAAAGATTTGTACTGCCAGGATTTCAAAAATCCTTCGAGAATTGCTTTCAAACGATAGTAAATCGGAACATTAACCGGCTTGGCCCAGTGGGTTTCATCTTCGCCCCAGAGAATGGCTCCCAAATGGGTCTCTTCACTGAAAGGACGTTTTTCATCGCGAATGTCGTCCATTTCCTTCATAGCAAATACCGGGGCGATTTCAAACAAACCACCCCGAGCGCGGCCGTGGCGCAAGTTAAACGCCCCGTTTCGCGCCAGACTTGGAACAAGACTGACCCGCAAAACTTCCAAATCCTGATTTATAGGATTAGTCAGGCCAATGGATTTCACATTGAGGTCCAGGCCCAGTTCGTCGGCCCGTCCCCGGGGTGCCGCCCCCAGAAATTCGTTTTCAAATTTGGACTGGGTGAAACTCAAATTGGTGGCTTGAGCCAAACCCAGGGACGCGAAAGTTTTGGCCAGGCGCCCTTCAAGAAAATGTTGGGGCGAATCAAAAACCGGTTCGCCGGTCATTTGGGGAAGAGTTTCGGGAATTTGAGAAAAACCCTTCAAGCGAAGGATTTCTTCACCCAAGTCTTCTTGGATTTTCAAATCACTGCGATAGGCCGGCGGATTCACCAAAAGTTTCACACCCGATCCGGAAACGTCACAGCCCGTGCGCTCTAAAAGTCTCTTGGCTTCGATGCTCTCAACATTGACTCCCAGTCTTGCGGAAATAAACGCCAGGTCCAGTTCAATTCGCGGTTTGGCCACGGGCCTGGGATAATAATCGTAACTGTCCGTACAAACCGTGCCCCCCGCCACTTCCATCAAAAGCTGGCAGGCCCTGTTCAGCGCCAAGTTGATGGCATCAGGATCAACGCCACGGGAAAATCGGTAGCTAGAATCCGTATCCAAGCCGTGGCGCCGGGCCGCCCGTCTCACCGCCGACGGCAGAAAATAAGCCGACTCGATGAAAACATCAGAAGTTTTTTCGCTCACACCACTGTTGAGACCGCCCATGACTCCGGCCAGGGCCACAGGCCTCTTGGCGTCGCAGATGACCAGTTCGGTTCCTTCTAAAGTAAGTTCTTTTTCATCCAAAGTAGAAAATTTTTCGCCAGAGTGGGCCCGCCTTACGATTATTTGGGGGCCTTCAAGGGTAGCCAGGTCAAAGGCGTGAAGGGGCTGCCCCAACTCCATCATCACAAAATTGGTCACGTCGACGACATTATTGATGCTTCTTAAGCCCACCGACTCCAAAAGTTTTTTCATCCATTCAGGGCTGGGCCCGATCTTCACGTTTTGTACAACGCGACCGGCGTAACGCGGGCACCGCTCAGCATCTTCGACGGTGACCTTGATGAGTTTTCTGGTGGATTCCCGACCTTCCGTGAAGGGAGTCAGCGGGAATTCAAATTTGTCTCCGGTTAAAGTAGACACTTCCCGGGCCAGACCGAAATGACTCAAGCAATCGGATCTGTTGGGAGTGACTTTAATGTCGAAAATCACGTCGTCATTTTTGGAATATTGGGCAAAAGGAACTCCGATGGGCGCGTCGGCGGGCAAAATAACAATGCCCTGGCTCTCTGTACTGAGCCCCAATTCTTTTTCGGAGCAGAGCATGCCCTGGGATTCTTCGCCGCGAATTTTTGAAAGCTTAATGGTGAAATCACCCGGCAAAACAGCGCCCGGCAACGCCACCACAACTTTGTCGCCGGCGCTGTGATTTTTAGCTCCGCAAACAATGCGGCGTTGATCCGAAGCCGCCGGTCCAACGGCCACCAGGCACAGGGTGAGATTGTCGGCGTTGGGATGTTTGTTTTTTTCTAAGATCTGGCCCACGACCACGTTTTCAAAAGCCTTGGCCAAATTCACGATGCCTTCGACTTCCAGGCCCCCGTTGGTCAGAAGCCCGGTCAATTTATCAGGATCTTTCTGATAAGCAGTAACATTGATGTATCGCCCTAACCACTTCAGAGAAATTTTCATAACGGATACTGCTCCAAGAAACGAAGATCGTTTTCATAAAACAGACCGATGTGGGGGACGCCGTACTTGACCACGGCCATGCGTTCGATGCCCATGCCGAAGGCGAAACCGTTCCATTCTGGATAGGCCACACCTACTTGCTTGAAAACTTGGGGGTGGATCATTCCGCAACCAGCCAGTTCGATCCAGCCCGAGCCTTTGCACATTCCACAACCCTTGCTCTTGCAAAAGGGACAGCTGGCGTCCACCTCCGCGCCCGGCTCAACGAAGGGAAAATAACTAGGCCGCAACCGCACTTTGATTTCGGGACCGAAAAATTCCCGGGCGAAAAAACCCAGGACTCCTTTAAGATCTGCCATGGAGACGTTCCGTTCGACCAAAAGCCCTTCCACCTGATGGAAGTGGGGCGAATGGGACATATCACTGTCGCTGCGATAAACACCGCCAGGACTCACGATTCGTACAGGCGGTTTTTCTGTCAATAATGTTCGGATTTGCACGGGGCTGGTGTGAGTACGTAAAATCCACGGGGACAAATCCCCAGGCCCGCGCTCCACACCATCGTTCACGTAAAACGTATCTTGCAAATCCCGCGAGGAATGATCCGGCGGAATATTCAACGAGTCGAAATTGTAAAAATCTTTTTCAACGTGGGGGCCCAGTCTCACAGCGAAACCGAGACGGGCGAAAATATCGCAAATCTCCTGGGTCACTTTGGTGATGAGATGGAGAGACGCCGAGTTACGCGGCACCGCTGGCAGTGTGACATCCAGTCTCTCGCCTTGGAGCTTTTTGTTCATCTCCGAAGTTTTCAAAGTTGTTTCGCGATTTGAAAACGCTTCTTCAAGAAGATCACGAACTTCATTGGCCCGCTTGCCGATGGTCTTACGCTCATCGGGCGTAAGCTTACCCATTTCCTTAAGGATAGCGGATAAGCTACCGCTTTTCCCGAGGAACTGCACCTTGACCTCGTAGAGAGCAGGGGGCGTCGAAGCTTCTGTTATGGCCTTTTGGGCCTGATCAAAAAGCGCGTTGATTTTTTCGAGCATGGAATTTTAAGCCGGGTTAGGAGCCGCGCCCTGCGGGTGCATGGCGGTACCGGCCGCACCGCCCGTAACTTTTTGAACAATGGCGGTAAAGGCCTTGGGATCAGTGACGGCCAAGTCTGCCAAAATTTTTCGATCCAGAGCCATTCCTGCTTTGTGCAAAGCACCCATCAACCGGGAATAGGTCGTCCCGTTTTGCCGAGCGGCCGCGTTGATTCGTACGGTCCACAGGGAGCGGAATTCTCTTTTTCTGACTTTGCGGTCCCGATAGGCATAAACCAGAGCTCGGTCAACCACCTCTTGGGCGGTGACAAACAGCCGGGAATTAGACCCGTAATAACCTTTAGCTCTTTTTAGGACTTTTTTGCGACGGGCACGGGCTTTCGTGCTTCTTTTCACGCGAGGCATGAAACATCTCCTTATCCCCGAGGCCAAGAGGCTTAATCTTGTTAGCCTACTTTGTTAGGTGCCAGGGGAGAAATAGGGTTTTGAAACAATCAACCGTTGGGCAAGAGCCTTTCGGTGTTTCGAATATTAGCGGAGTGGACATACTGGGTTTTTTTAATACCCCGTTTTTGCTTGGCACTCTTCGCCCGCATAATATGACGGCCGAAAGCACCTTTTCGCTTAATTTTTCCACCACCGGTGACGCGGAGTCTTTTAGCGGCCCCGCGATTTGTTTTCATCTTCATTTTTTTAAATCTCCTGTGGTTCCAGTGGCTGCCACACGGGCATCCAAAGACGACTCATTCCCACTGGAACTTTGCGCTCCCGGGGCCGGTGATCCTTTTGGACCAGCGCCCGAACCTTGAGTAGCGCCTTGAGCAGCTCCCTGGGGCTTTGCCACTGGCTTAACTGCAGGTTTAACAGGAGGCTTTCCCGTCCCCGCTGGAGCCAGAAGCATACTCATCTTTTTACCTTCAATGAGCGGAGCTTGTTCTATAACACAAGTGTCGCCTAAAGTGGCAATAATTTTGAGTAAAAGGGCTTTTCCCAAGTCAGCGTGGGTGACTTCGCGGCCCCGGAAAGTGACGATGATTCTGCACTTGTCCCCCTCTTTCAGGAACTCCTGAATATGGCGGGTCTTGAAATCAACGTCGTGCTGATCAGTATTTGGACGAAACTGTACTTCCTTCACGGTTATGACCAACTGCTTTTTCTTGCTCTCAGCGGCCTTTTTCTTCAATTGGTACTTATATTTGCCGAAATCCATCATCTTACAAGTGGGTGGATTGGCGTCGGGCGCGATCTCAATCAGATCCAAACCCTTGTCATAGGCCATTTTGACCGCGTCGGGAACTTGAAACACCCCCATCATTTTTCCGTCATCATCGATAACGCGAACCATGGGCGCTTTGATTTCAAAGTTAACTCTTAATTTTTTTGAGATGGGACACCTCCGGGTTAATGTTTAACATTTTCAAGATTTAACAACAGCTTCTGAAGCAAATAAAGGCACGCGGCTGCGCTCCTTCACTTCCTTCACAATCGTCTCCACAAATTTCTCTAAAGGCACGCCTTTGATTTCAGCGCCGCTCTTAAGTCTCACGGACAAAGTCCGAGTCTTCACTTCCTGATCTCCCGCGATGACCATATAAGGGATTTTCTGAAGCTGGGCCTCGCGGATTTTGAAACCCAGTTTCTCATAGCGAAGATCGGCGTGAACACGCAAACCCTGGCGTTTTAATAAATTCTGAACTTCCATTGCGTAATCAATTTGGTCGTTAGTGATGTTAATTATCTCCACTTGAACGGGTGCCAGCCACGTGGGGAAGACCCCGGCACAGTGTTCAATGAAGACGCCGATGAATCTTTCTAAGGAGCCCAGAATGGCCCGGTGGAGCATGACCGGCCGATGGGGAGCGTTGTCCTCACCGAAATATTCCAGCTGAAATCTCTCGGGCAGGTTAAAATCACATTGGATGGTGCCCAACTGCCATTCGCGACCGATGGCATCAGTGACCATAATATCCAACTTGGGACCGTAAAAAGCCCCGTCGCCGGGATTGAGTTTGTATTCTTTTTTTAGCTTTTTCAAAGCCCCTTCTAGAGCTCCTTCGGCCTTGTCCCAAACTTCATCGGAGCCGATACGTTTTTCCGGACGGGTGGAAAAATTAATGAGGTACTTGTCAAAACCCAAAGTATTGTAAACCCGGTTTAGAAATTCAATGAACCCGGCAATTTCGTCCTCAATCTGGTCGGTCCTGCAAAAAATATGGGCGTCGTCCTGGGCAAAACTTCGCACCCGGGCCAGGCCGTGAACCACGCCCGCTCGCTCATATCGATGGAGTCTTCCGAAATCCGCCACCCGCCACGGAAGTTCCCTATAAGAATGTCGGTCCATGCCGTAAAGAAGACAGTGGCCGGGGCAATTCATGGGTTTCACCGACATTTCTTTTTCGTCGGCTTGGATGAAAAACATATTCTCGATGTAATTCTGGTAGTGGCCTGAGGCGTGATAAAGATCCACGTCGAAAATCTGCGGAGTAATGACCTCTTCGTAGCCGTACTCGGTGTAAAGTTCCCGCACAAATTTCTGGAGCTCGTTATAAATCACCGCACCCTTGGGATAGAAAAACGGCATGGCCGGCGCCCACTGGTGGAACGCGAACAGGCCAAGCTCTTTACCCAGCTTGCGGTGATCCCGTTTCTTCGATTCTTCGATGCGGGTCAAATAAGTATCTAAATCTTTTTTATTTGCGAAGGCCGTGCCGTAAATTCTCTGGAGCATGGGATTTTTTTCGTCGCCCCGCCAGTAAGCTCCCGCCGTAGTAAGAAGCTTGAAAGCCTTCAAATAAGAAGTGCGCGGCACGTGGGGACCACGGCAAAGATCAAACCACGGTCCCTGGTGATAAATGCTGACTTGTGTCTCGCCTTTGGAGGCCAAGTCTTCGAT
>Ga0206839_1120_pt1 | contig 17671 bp, 12 predicted proteins | sample Alteio_BWOrgCont_27_FD_152883 | JGI IMG/M metagenome (GOLD analysis project Ga0206839, IMG submission 152883) | Enriched cells from forest soil in Barre Woods Harvard Forest LTER site, Petersham, Massachusetts, United States -... | ecosystem: Environmental > Terrestrial > Soil > Temperate forest >... | reverse complement strand
AAGTGAAGTTAAAAGCGGTTCGGCACAAAATGACGGTCGCATTTTTTGCATTTGTGTAACATTTTTTTTGATCCAGATTGATTTTGGATTTCTCATCGGAAGATGGGAGCGTTCTTTTGAGAAGAAAGGGCGTGGATTTAAGATCCGGTATTTTCACCTCATAGTGGCCTCGTTTGATCTTGGAGATTTCAATCGGTTTTACAAGAACTTCTGAGGTATCCAGATTCTTCACTGTGGCAGCTGTGATTTTCCTTTTCGGATGTTGGATGGTGATCAGCACAGGCTGGCCTGTAAAACGGAAAACTTCTTCAGAGGCCTTGAGTGTGAGAGTTCCGCTGTAGTCGCCTTTCTCGATAGGATGAGAGGCCCAAACGGTCACTGGTGTCAGGCTCAATAAAAAGATAAGGCATAGCCCCGGATTTAGTTTCATTCTTTCTCCCCTCACTTGGGTGTGTTGTTTCATAGAAGGGCTTGTTTAGTAGAGTCAACGCAAGATGTCAAAGGAAATGATTTTGAGGATCATTCTCATTATCTTTCGGGATGCGGGGCTTTGTTGAGGAACTGCTCCACATAAAGATATTGGATAAGAATATTTAAAAATACAAGGATAGGGGCTGCAACGATGACTCCCAATAGCCCGAACAAGGTTCCTACGATGGCCTGTCCGATCAGGAGGACCGCAGGAGGGACGTCTACAACACGCTTCATGATCAGCGGCTGAACCAAGTATCCTTCTACAATATGGACCCCTAAATAAACAAGACAGGCAAAAAGAAAATGAGAGAACGATTGAGAAAGACCTATGAGCAAGCCTGGAAATGCGCTCGCAATAGCCCCAACGTAGGGGACAAACGTTCCCAAAAAAGTCAAAATGGCGAGAAAAAAGGCATTCTCAATCCCCGCTACCGTCAATCCGATTAAGGTAAATGTGCCCATGATCGTCATCGAACAAAGAATGCCCAGCATCCAGCGCTTGCATCCGTTGGCTAAGCGGAGATAAGCTTCATCGAAAATGTTCTCTCTATTCTTGGGAACCAATTGACGCAGTCCTTGGTGGTAAATCTTAGGCTGATAGGCCAAGAATGCGGCTAAAACAAAGACGAAAACCGCACCTGCTGCCCCTGTAAGGATTCCCTTTGCAGCAGGGACTAACGCGCCGATCCCTGTTTCCGTCCACTTTTCAAAACGATCACCCAAGTGCTCTTTTACTTTTTCACTCTGTTGAAGTTGGGCCACCGGAACTTTTTCGGTGACTTGGGAGAGCCAGCCTTCGACCCGGTTCACGGCCTTCGGCAGCTTTTCCAAAACGGACTTGCTTTGATTCGCAAGTTTCGGAAAGACCATTGAACCCAGACCGGATATTCCGATGAGAAGTAAAAAAAGGGTAGCGAATACGGCGATCCCTCGAGGCATCCACTTCGACAGGAACGCTATGGGGAAACTCAACCAGATACTGAGAATCAATCCTAAGAAAGCAAGAAGAAGGATATCTTTCAGAATAACACAGAGCCCGACTGCCGAAACCGTTGCTATGAGTAGCAACCCTGCGCGAAGGAGGGGCGAGGGTTCCAGATCGACTTTCCTAGAAAGAACGGTTCTCATTCTAGACTAAGCACTTTTTTGTGCTGAGACAGCAGGGCTTCGGGAAGGCTCGATCGTCTTAAGGAGGCTAACCAGATCCTCCGCGTGTTCTTCTTCGCGGGCTAAAATCCGTTCCATCAACCTTCGAGAAGTTGGGTCATTCTTTTCAAAATAGCGAATCATCTCCCGGTAGGATTCGATCGCAATTCGTTCGGCGATCAGGTCTTCCTCGATCATCTGGATCAAATCCGTTCCCTCTTGATATTCCGAGTGACTTCGAGATGTGAGTGTGTCTGGATTCATTTCAGGTTTTCCCCCGAGCTGAACAATCCGTGCTGCAATCCGGTCAGCATGGTCCTGTTCCTCGTTTGCATGTTCCAGGAATTCCTGTTTAACTGCGTCCGACTGAATGCCACTGGCAGCGAAGTAGTGGAATTTATAACGGAGCACACAGACTAATTCAGTGGCCAGTGCTTCATTCAGGATGGATACAGCCGTTTGGACGTCGCCTTCATAATTCTCCGAGATGGCACCGCATTGGATATGTTCCCGGGCGCGACGGCGAAGTTCTTGGATATCGGTCAGGAATGGGGTTCCATTTGCGTTTTTCATATGGGTGAAAGGTCTTGCAAGATTGAACCCGATCTAAGAAAGATTTTAACTAGGAGCGTTGACACGCCCTCTAAATTTGGATAACGCTCCCATTCAAGTTTGGAGTGTCTAAACGCAAAGGGTGGGGGCGAATCGATGGTGACCGGTTTAAAGCGCTGGGGCTTTGGGTTTTTGTATTTCTGGGTGATCAGCTGCGGAGTTCTCGGGACGAACTCCGCTTATGCAAAGAGGGTTGCCGTGCTCATCAACGGGGGTGGGGGACCGCACGGGAATAGCACCAGCTTTTACGAAGACCTTTGGATAGGGCAAAACACATTCCAACGTTCAAGTGATATCTTCATTCTTTCCGCAGACGGGCCTGGCAGTACTTTGCCGAATGCGATGGGCAAGACCTATGACCAGCAAGGATTGCCTGAGGTGACTCGATTGGTGCCTACAGGAAATTTTGTGGGCGCCGCTCGAATCGAGGCTTTGGAAAAAGTCCTCAAAAACCACGTAGTACCGGGGGACGAGGTCATTCTTTACTTTACAGACCACGGAGGGAGAGGGGAAGGACCTCAAAATCGAAACGTCTGCCTTTGGAATGAAACCTTGAGTGCCCAGAGATTGAGAACGTTGATTCAGGAAAAAATCCCCTCGGAAAGTAGAGTGATTTTGATCTCCGACCATTGCTTCAGTGGTGGAATGTTGGAAGCTCTTCGAGACGCTATCACGGGAAAGGTCCGAAAGAATAGCTGCGGTTTTTCCGCTGCGGATCAGAATGAACTCAGTTATACGGCCTCCACTTTGATCCACACACTCTATTCAATAGTCAGCGATCGAAACTCGGGGTATCTCCAGGGGCCGGTGAGTTTCAGGGACGCGTTTGCACAGTATGCACACAAAAACTCCACTGGAATTTCCTTGAGTGACTTGAACTTAAAAAAGTATCTTGGCCGTACCAGCGGTGGGAATCCGGAAAGGACGCAAATCGATCTACCTCCGAGACTTGAGACTGAATTGAAAAACAGGTCTTTGAGCCTTCTGCGTGAGCTGATGGACATGGACCCCGGACAATGCGAGTTGACGGTTCCTTGGAACGAAAGCAGCCTTCAGGATAGGGAACTTCGGCACAAAATCTTGGACGTCGCAAGAAAACGGGTCCGAGTTGCGGACAAAAAGCGATTGGATGCCATAGAACGGTCTTCCCGATACGGAAGGCAATTCTATACATTGTTTCACCTTTGGATGAAGGAAGTTGCACCTGACCTTTGGGAAGGTGCCTCTCAGAGAGCAGGGTGCCTGGACGAATTATTTCAAAAAGCTTACCCGGTACCGGGTCCTCTTTCTGCAGAGGTTCAGGCTGAATTTGACGAGAAGTATCGGAAGACGGAATCGATCTATGATCGGATCCAGGTAGAAATCGATCGATACCACTCTGCGATTTCCACTGGGAGTTCTGAGAGTTTGTTGGAAAGTTTTCAACAGTTCGTTGCCTCCTCTCCGGATCCGAACGCTGAAGGAGACGAGTCTTCCGTCAATGCGAAAAATATCCTAGACAAGACGAATCGGGCGGGGGACCAGCTCTATCAGTTGGGTCTCAGCAGCTCCAGGTGCAAGGCCCTCTATCATAGGGTGATTAGTCTGGAAGCCTTGGATCAGATTTTTGAACGCGGGGATAGCCATGCCGCCGAGGAATATCTTGAGATTCGGAGCTGCGAAGATGCTTTACTGTAAGCGCCGATATTATTGGTTCTCTTGATACTCCAAGACACCTTCTCCGCGATGAGTATCTTTTTCCACTCTTACTAAGTCTGCGCCTATGGCCAGGATTGAGGGAACAGGACGAGTCCCTTGAACATCAGTAGGACCGGTATAGATCCAATTATGCCCTGAAACCTGGGTTGGGTTGATCAAGAGTGAACTGGATCCGCCGCCGTCGGCAATTAATATATCTTTTGTATTTAATTTGTTTCTCAGAAAGGAAACTAAAGAGGCGACAGAAATGTCCCGGGTAGAATTAAAAACGATGAGATTTCCGTCTCGATCCAAAGCAAACGCAGTCCTATGGGTACGCTCCTTAGGGTCCATGAGGCCGACGTCCAAATTCATTTTTTGGAATTTTTTTTGAACAACGATCCCTGAGAAAGCGTGTTCTATGAACGGCAGGGCAGCGGACCTTTTTCCGCGAGGTATGATTTGAATCTTTCCTGTCTTCATAACGGCAAAGAGTCCCAGACTCTCTTTTTTGTTGATCACAGGACCCTGGATGACTTCGCCGCTGTTGACGGTGGTTCCATAAATAGTGGTACAGGAGGCCGTATGAGGTCCTTGGTCGTAAACATCATACCAAGAAGTGTTTACATAGGCAGCATAGCCGGGATAAAGCTGAGCCCATTCCCCCATTTTGAAAAGAGGAAAGTCCAGGGTCGGTTGTAGCTCTACGAATTTCCCAGCGACCTCCTTGTAAAGAGGGCGCTTGCCTTTTAACCCAAGCGTTGCGCAGTTGGCCGTAGAGTCTTTCCGGATAAAATCGTTGCTGGATTCCTTGACGGTTTTTGCTCGAGCATCCGGAACTAAGTATCTGCCTTTTTCTGGGTTGATCATTTTGAGATAGATTCCGGGGAATCCCGCCTGCGCACTGGATGTAGGGAGTTCCTGGGTTTGGAATCCATTCCAGTTTCGGACCCATAAGACGGAATGGTTCTTATCCATTTTGTAAGAGTAGGAACGGAACTTTCTCTTCAATAGTTTATAAACATCTTCTTGTCCCTTCCCTGTTGTGCAGTAAGTGTAGTTCTTTCGGATATAGTTTTCGAGCTCCCAAGCGGTGAAATGGACGTCGAAGTGCTCAGAAAACTCGATCACCTGAATCGTATTTTGACTGGCGGTTTGCAGTTTGACAAGCTTAGGTACGCTATTGTCTATTGCACAAAGTTCAAAAGAATTCTCGGACGCAGGAGCGGGTTGGATTTGGACAAGGAATGTTATTAGACTAAAAAAGATGAGGTTTGTGAGTCTTAGCATTTAAGATATCTTTTATAATAAGATTGCGTCGAACCCCGTGTAAAGTAAAATAGATAAATAATGAGGTATCCATGAAATTAAGAAAACAAGGCTTTCTCTTGGTCATTTCATTGGTGGTGTGTTTATCATCGTTCATAAACTCATCGGTCGCAAATTTTCATTCTGACCCAAAAGCTGAAGAGGGACCTCATGCCTGCACCATTCCTTTGAAAGCGGGTGAAAATCAAGGAGAAGTCTCCAGTAGAATTCGTAAAAGAATAGACAAAGTGGTCAGGCAGTTGGCGAAAAAGTATCCAGATAGGAAAATTGAAAATTTTCGTACCCAGGTGTTAAACTCACAAAAAGAATTAACATTGGCCTTCGGCTCCGAACCCACGACTCAACAGCTGTATCAGTTCTTTCGGAAGCTTTGGAAAGTCCAACAAGAACATTTGCGACTCGAAAAAAGCGAGCGGCCAGAATTTCAAACGGTTGTGATTAAACCCACGGTTCAGTTCAAAAGATGGATCGAATTGACTCCGAAACAATCAGTCGTAGTGAGCTTCGACGAATCGGGTAGAATGTACCTTCTTTTTCGAACCTCTATTTTGGGTGAAGGTGAAGGTAAAGTGGTGCGTCAAGGGATTGCCTTTGAGAATTGGCATGATGTCGCTGTGATTTCTCAGAAACGAGGAAAGAACGCTGCCGACGACTGGGATATACACAGGTTGTTTGTGCAGGAAAAAATGATCCTCGCCGCTATACCCAAGGGAACCCGAGGTCTTGCAACGAGCTTGGGATCCAATCAGTCAAAGATCTTTCAAAAGCTTTACCAGGGCAGTCTTGCTGATTATTTAAAGAAAAATGCCGTGATTCCCGTGCAAACTCAGCTTCAAATATTGGATGATGTTTCCAATGGACTTAATATTTTTCAACAAGCAGGATTTGTGCATGGCGATGTCAAACTCGATAATATTTTTTATGCAGATTCTCCCAGTGGAATCGAGGTAGCTCTTGGCGACTTTGGTCTAGCAAGTCAACCTGCCATCGATCTCAAGAAGGGCAGGGAGAAGTCCACTGCGGGCACTCTTCGTTATATGGCTCCTGAGGCGCCTCTTGAATGGCTGGGAAGTTCAGAGGACGAACAGATTGAAAACGCCCGGAAGGCGGACGTCTATTCTCTCGGGATGACGGCAGTGGAGCTTACCCTGGGTGTAAAAAAAGTATCAGAAGTTTTAGAGGCTTGTGGTGAGCTGATCAAGATGTTTGCGTTTTTTCAATGTAAAGCCGACCAAACTCCCGAGCTGATTTCCCAGTTAGAGATTAAGCGAAAAGAAATGTCCGGAAGCAAAAGCTCTTCGTCAGCGGATAACGTTTTAATGAGTGAACTCATTCGGGTTGAAGAAAAAATGCTTTCTGTCCATCCCAATAGTCGCTTATCGATCGCGGAGACGAACGCTGCTTTACATGCCATTCGCTCGGGGACTTTTAATGAAGATGAGTTTATTCAGAAGCATAAGGAGGAACGGGAGTTAAATGTGCTCGGTCCGTCTAAGCAAAATACTCAGTCGGAACCGTGTGTCCTCGTCGAGCCAGCTTCTCCGTCATAATGGTGTTTCTCATCAAAAGCGCCGAGACAAGAAAAGAGATGCTGCAAGCCCCAAGAAGGGGGACTAGCGCATGAGGCTGCCGAGTCGTTTCAAACGCGAAAACGATGGAAGCAAGAAGGGCCCGCGATGCACCGGCGAAGGTGGCAGCCATTCCGATAAGGGCCGCAGTCCGGATATCTACCTGGGCTTGCGGAAAGAGGCTCACTAAAAAAGTGCCGATCGCCGCTCCAGCACCACCCCCAATCGTAAAGAGAGGGGCCAACGTTCCACCGGAAGTTCCACTTCCGAGAGCGATCGACCAGGAAATAAATTTCAAAGTGCAAAAAAGAATGAGAGAGGTTCCAATAAATTCGCCAGAAAGAATGTGCTCGATATTGTCATAGCCCACACCCAGTGTGTGTGGAGAGATAACACCAATCACTCCAACAGCTACAGCTCCTAAGGCAGGCCACCACATCCAGTGAATAGGAATTTTTTCAAACGTATCTTCAATCCAATACACTGCCTTTGTAACAAAAACAGCCAGTACTCCTAAGAGAGCTCCTTCGATCAGATACATCATCAGAGCTAATGAGGTAGTTGGGTGAAGCTCTGGCATTTGAAATGCGGGAGCAGGGCCCAAGAGATCCACGCGAAGCCCGGCGGCGACAGCAGCTGCAATGGCGACTGGGATGATCGAACGGGGTCTAAATTCAAAGAGTAAAAGTTCTATAGCTAGGAGGACTGCAGAAATGGGGCTGCCGAAGGTCGCTGTCATCCCTGCTGCAGCTCCGGCGGCCAAAAGCGTTTTTCGCTCCATAGCGGTTGTTTCAAGCACTTGTCCTATCAGGGAACCGATCGCACCGCCGGTTGCAATAATGGGTCCTTCAGCTCCAAATGGGCCGCCCGTTCCGATAGCAATAGCGGAGGAAATGGGTTTGAGCAGAGTAATTCTAGCTGGAATTTTGCTTTCGTTTAGAAGGATTTGCTCCATCGCCTCCGGAATTCCGTGTCCGCGAATTGCTTTTGAACCGTAGCGAGCCATGACTCCTACGATGAGCGCGCCGATCACTGGGATCCCGATCACCCAGAAGCCTAAGGTATTGTTTGCGGGGGAGCTCAATGCAGTAGAGAATTTTCCGTAGAAGAAAAGGTTAGTGACAAGACCGATGAGTTGACTGAGGCATTGAGCGACCAGGGTCGCAATGCAGCCGAGACCTGCGCAAATAAGCGAAATCCAGATGACCCGTCGATCCACCAAGGCCATATGTTTGTGGACGTGCGCCGACTGGAGCGCTGGCCCTAAACCAGGCGATACGGGCAATCCTTCGGTGCTTGATGAGTTTTTAATTTCATGATCGGTCATGGAATCCCCCAGAACTTAATTCAACGGAATATCATGAAAATGAAGCGGCGAGCAAACGCTATTTGTCTGGAGCTTTGCTGGCTGGTACTGGCACAGTAAAAGTGATCTGCGTACCGACTCTAGGCTGGCTCTGGACCCAGATCTTTCCACCCTGCGCTTCGACCAGACCCTTGGCGATCGCCAATCCTAATCCGACGCCGAGGTGCCTAGCTTCCCGACCCTGCCAAAATCGGTCGAAGATATGGGGGAGATCTTCACTGGAAATTCCTTTGCCATTGTCGGCTACTTCAACTTCAATGAGAGTTCCGATTTTTTTTGCCCCAATATGGACCATTCCTCCTGTGTTAGTGAACTTGATGGCGTTACCGATGAGGTTTGCCAAGATTTGACCGCTTCTGACAGGATCGCAGAAAGCCAGATCAATGGCGGGATCTGTGTCAACGGCTAGTCGGACTAGCTTTTCTTCAGCGAGAGGCTCGTAGGATTTCACCGTATCGGAAACCACTTGCTTGAAATGACAGGACTGTGGCTCCAGGTTGAGCATGTGCGCGTCCAGACGGCTGACGTCGAGAAGATCGGCGATCAATACGTTCATCCTTTGAATGGAGGGAGTCAGACGATCAATATTTTTGAGCGCCGGTTCGCAGCCAGCAGCTTTCGCCATACCCATTCGAAGCAGTTCAAGTCCGGTTTGGACTGCAGCCAAGGGGTTTCTGAGTTCATGGGAAATGATTCCGAGAAGAGTGTCCCGCGCTTCAAGAGCTTGTTGGGCTACCTTCTTCGCGTTTTCTTTTTGAGAAATGACCTTCCGGAGTTTTCCAGCCAATAAGGCTGTTCCTATGGCGACCGAAGAAACAATCCCTAAATGAAGAAGAGCATCCACCGTATCGAAAACTGTCCCGACCGGAGGAATGAAATAGTAATCGTTCATAAGGCACAAGACAAAGACCCAAAAGACGCCGGAAAGGAACCCGCCATAAAGAGCAATTATCATGGATATGATGACAGTTATGGTTGAAATATAGAGACCTGAAAAATGATAGATCAGCGCGATGGTTAAAAATCCTAGGAGAGCAAGTAGGAACGATACTGTGAATCGATTTAAGAAACTGCGATCCTCTTGAAAAAGCCACTCCCAGAAGCCGGTGGAAGTCAGATCGTTTTTATCAAGTGGATTTGGGTCTAGGTCTCGCATATTCTGTGAAACGAATTAGCAGTTTTAATTCCATCTGGAACCGGAGCGCATTTTGCAATACTATGAGAATCCTATGCTAACCTTGTTGCTTTTAACCCTTTCTGGAGTTGCCATGGCAGATACCCTTTATAAGAAACCCTCGGAGACAGAATTACGAAACCGGCTCACTCCGGATCAGTACAGCTGCACTCAAGAGGAAGGAACGGAACGTCCGTTTGCAAATCCATATTGGGACAATCACGAGGACGGAATCTATATCGATGTGGTGAGCGGGGAACCTCTATTTAGCTCAACAGATAAGTATGACTCGGGAACCGGTTGGCCGAGTTTCACTCGCCCTATTGAAGACGGAGTGCTTAAGGAGCGTCCGGACCGCAAGCTCGGAGTGCAGCGTACTGAGCTCCGTTCAAAAGGAGCGGACTCTCATTTAGGGCATGTATTTGACGATGGGCCACTCCCTGCTGGAAAACGATTCTGTATCAATTCAGCCGCTCTCCGTTTTGTTCCTGTTGGGGAACTCAAAGCACAGGGCTTGGGAAAATATCTATTCCAATTTGCGGAGAAGGAAAATTGGGAAGTTGCCACTTTAGCCGGTGGCTGTTTTTGGGGGATGGAAAATCTTCTCAAGGAAATTCCTGGTGTAATTGAAACTCAGGTCGGTTATGCAGGGGGAGTCGGAAAAACCGTGGGTTATGAGGACGTAAAAACGGGCAAAACGGGACACGCAGAGTCGGTACAGATTCTTTTTGATCCCAAGAAGCTCCATTATGAAGACATTCTTTTGCGATTTTTCAAAATGCATGATCCGACTACCCTGAACCGGCAAGAAAACGATCTCGGAACCCAATACCGTTCAGCAATCTTTTATCAAAACGAAGCACAGAAAAAAGTAGCCGAAGCCGTTAAACTCCGCGTCGAAAAATCAGGAAAATGGAAAAAACCGATTGTCACGGAGATTACACCGCTTTCAGGTTTCGTAAGAGGGGAAGAGTACCATCAGAAATATCTGGTCAAGCATCACGACGGGTATAATTGCCATTTTATCAGGAAGATGGACTTTTAGATAAACTTGGTCTAGAAAATGACCCCATGAAAATTCTAGCCTTTGCGGCGTCATTGAGGAAAGGTTCTTTTAATCGCAAGCTCATCACCCAAGCCATTGAGGTTTTGAAAGAAGCACCCGGAGTTGAGATCGACCACGCTGATTATCGTGAGTTTGAGATGCCGATATACGATGGCGATGTTGAGGAGAACTCTGGAATTCCTAAAGGGGGCCAAGAGCTGATTCGGAGGATTCAGGCTGTTGACGCGTTGGTAATCTCGACGCCGGAATACAACGGAGGAATCCCAGGGACTCTCAAGAACGCGATTGATTGGGCATCGCGAACCGATCCTATCCCGTTTGATGGAAAGCCCCTTTTGTTGATCGGGGCATCTCCTGGGGGATTTGGAGCGGTCCGAAGTTTATGGCATACCCGTGTACCGTTCGAAGTGATGGGAGCGTTCGTTTATCCAGAAATGTTTGGACTTGCGCGTGCTCACCAATCCTTTGATGAGCAGGGTAAGTTTGTGGACCCGAAGAATCGGGCTCGGCTTCAGGAGTTGATTCAGTCGTATTTGGCTTTTGCCGAGCGGTTGAAGGTGCGGTGAGATCGTCTGCGGAGGAGAAACTCAGCCCGCAGGGCTCAATCTGAAGATTCTTCAGGGATGATTTGTTTGACGAACTGAGTGGGAGACCAATTTTTAGACTTCCATTGATGCGGGTAGCCTAAGGAAACTTCCTCAAATCGAACACCATCCCTATATGCGGTTCGTCTGATATGAAGATGGCCGGAAACCACTGCGCTTACGTTAAAATGGGTATGCCAGTGTTCCGTTTTTCTAGTGCCACACCAGATGGAAAAACGTGGCACTCTGGGAGTGAGTGCGAGGTCTCGACGAAGTGGGAAGTGATTAATTAGAATAAAAGATGACTCAGGGGAGGCTGAGGCAGCCTGCTCCAGGCGACGAAAGGTGTAATTGCACCGAGATTCGCACCAAGCTTGGCGGGATGGGTATGGATCCGGGTGAAGGAGAGATTCATCTGTGCATAAGATCCCTTCGGACATGGCCCACTCGATAGCTTCTCCTTCCGGGATCTCATCGGGTCTGAAGCTGTAATCGTAAAGGAGAAACAAAGGGGCAAGAATATAGGATTTATCTTCACAAGTCCAATTGGGATAGGGGTCCTCCGGGGTTATCACTTTAAATTGACGGCATAGATCAATTAAGGAGCGGTATTTGTATTCTCCTCTTAGCGTTTCCTCATGCCTTGGAAGAGTCCAAAGTTCATGATTACCAGGTACCCAAATCAGTTGTCGGAATTTGGGGGTCAGAGATTCAAATGCGTACTTGAGTGTCTTTTGGGTTTCGCAAACATCTCCAGCGAGAATGAGCCAATCTTCCGGATAAGCGGGTAGATTCTCCAGTGCTGCTCGATTGTCGGGGAAGCCTAAATGCAAGTCACTTAGGGCAAGTAATTTCATAGTCTTAGAATTCCTATTTTGAATTTGCGGTCTGGAGCTGGATATTCCTTTTGGGCACCTGATTCCAGTCTATAGGAAAATTCTGCTTTTGAAACTCACAACGACTCCATTTCTGCCAGGGAGAATTGGGGTCTGTCAGATTCCTGGTTTCTAAGTCGGTATTGGGTCCAGATAATGCAGAATACACTTGGGGGGGAGTGCTCATTTCGACGATGAGTCGATGGGACGCTCCTACGACCTGTTCTAAAGAATCCATGTTAGGAAAAGAAAGCCCTACATCGACTGTATGATCATCTCCAGGAGTAGGAACCCCTTTTTCGTTGGATTGACGAGCAAAGAGTTCGGGGTCAGCTGGGTTGCGGAAAAGACTTGCATGGAAGGCGCCCCATTTTGGAAAATCCCGAGAGCCTTTTTTAGTCAAGGTATCAATCGCCTTTTGAAACTGATCTTTTACTGCTTTCCGCAATTCAGGTGTTGGAGACGGGTCTTTCAACATCCGATAGAGAGATTCTGGGTTTGCTCCCAGTTCGGTGTAGATTCCGTTGATCCAATATCGAAAAACCGCGCACGCCTTGCATTCGAGATTCGTTTCGTAATCCCAAGCTTTCAAAAGCTCAAGAGCCTTGGATTGAGTTTGACTTGAATCTGATTTTGGCAAAGCTGAGAGTAAAAGTGGAAGAATGAATCGGGCGTCTACGGCTTGCAAATCGCACTGAATCTCTTGAGCGGATTTTAAATTTTGAGGCTGCTTTTGAAGCCGTTCCTCTATCCTAAAACTCCGAAACGAAGGTGCCTGAGTCGTACCCAGTGAAAACTTCCCGTCGTCTGGCCATTGAAGATTGTTTGCAGATGCAATATAGGAGCGTTTTGGATTGATTAGGTGCGGCATTTCGTCGGGCGAAAGAGGATTTAAAAATTCGGGATTGTTTTCCACTTCGCTTAGTCTTTTAGTTTCAATTCCCGGTTGGTTGACGTTTTCGTTATGATCGAAGCGAGGGATCCTTCCTACGGCCCGGTAGCCGATCGAGCCCTGGACATCTGCAAATACGAAGTTCCAACTCGGAAAATAAAACGACGCTAACACCTGGTCCATTTCCTGAACGGATCGCGTCGAGATCATTTTCGGAATTTGTAAAAAATCTGTAGGCTTGAGAGAAAATCCAGTCCACTGAAGGACAATCGCGTGATTTTTGGGAGCTCCAGGAATGGGCAACACCGGTAGACCCGAGGGCGTTACACGAATGGACTTAAAGAAGAATGGAAGCTTAAATTTCCAGACCTTCACCCAGATGAAGGGTCTTACCGTTTTTGCTTCTTTCAAATCTTCCTCCGGGACAAAGTAGGCTCGAGAAGCGGGCAGGTAGGACGTGGTCAACCCCCAACTGACTTGCCGGTTGGTCCCGCTAAAGATGCCCGGAATTCCAGGAAACGAACCTCCGATGACGTCGATTTCTCCAGCTTCTAAATGGACCCAATGCCAAAACGGCGGATAGTTGAGAAACAAGTGGGGGTCGTTGGCCAGCAATGCCTTACCATTTTCGGTTCTTGAAGGAGCTAGTACCCAATTATTGCTGCCCGTCGTTCGTTGGCCCAGAATGGAATCCACCTCTGCTAAAGTTGGAGAATCGGCTCCATTGGCGGGTGACGCTGAGGTTTGACTGAGTGGTAGTGGCGAACTTTTTTCGGGATATTCCCCTTTTTTTAGAATCGTCGTGTCCCACGGAAGTCCTGTTTTCTTAAAAAGGTCTTTAGCTCGGTCTCCATATTTATTAATGAAGTTTAGGTCATTAATTTGAACCAAGAAGGGTATCTTGGATTGATCCAAAGATTGCAAAAGAATAAGACCAAACGTGTCTTCTGGGGTCCAAGGATCGGGGAGGTAATCAAAGGCCTTGAATTCGTACACACCTTTTTTGATCGCTTCCTGAGCTCCCTGATTGACTCCTTCGGCATAGGCTTTAAAAATGCTCTGATCCTTTGGACTTAATTGTCGATAGAGTGATTTCGCTTTTTCCCCTAAATCAAGGGCACGCAGGAAAATATCCTCAGGAATGAACGCGAATCCAAAAAATTCGGCTCCACGCCCTTGTAAGAGCTTTCGGTAAAAATCCATCTGCCAAATCCGATCCCGACCGTGGACGTATCCAAAGCAGGCAAATCCGGTTAGCTCGTCCTTGGTGCGAATGTGAGGAATAGAGTTTTGATCGTCCCAAATATCGCAAGTGCCTGACGCGGGAGATGTGGATTGGGTCGCTGCGTTAGGCTGGTTGCTGTTAAAAATTATAATTCCATAAGAGATTATCAGAGCCAATATTATCTTCTGCATTATTGTCTTTCCATTAAATTTTACTGAATACCCAAGCTTTGAGTGTGAGTAGCAAGGTTCTAGTAGTCAACTTAAAATATGCTTTGGTATTCATCTGGAACTAAAATACAGTAATAATATCATGAATAAAAAAGGCCAAGGTGAAAATACGTCATTTTCTGGGTCGACCCTTGTAGTTAGCGAAAAGATGGGTACTCTATTATGAACTTGGAAAAAAATAAATGGATTGTGTTCCCTAAAAAACATGAAAGTAAAATCAGTCCCAAGAAGGTTCTCATTTGCTTTGCCCACTCGGGTGGCGGTGCTTCTGTTTACCATCATTGGGAAAAATTACTTTCGCCTGAGATCGAGATTTGGCGTGTTCAACTGCCGGGACGCGAAGAACGCTGGGATGAACGGTTGGAGCGATCCATGCCCGAACTCATTGCCAAGATTTGTGATGGACTGACATTAAGTCTTAGAAACATTCATATTCCTTATTTGTTTTTTGGACACAGTTTAGGGAGCCTTGTTACGTTTGAAACTGCACGGGAGCTGAGACGTAGAAATATGAAATTGCCTCAGCAACTCATTGTATCGGGTAGAGAAGCACCCCAATGTCCAGATCCTGATCCTCCTATTCGTGACCTTCCCGAGAAAGAATTCTTGATAGAGCTCCGCAAATATGAAGGGACCCCAGAGTCATTTTTCCAAGATCCTGATCTGATTAAGTTTTTTCTTCCGATTTTAAGAGCTGATTTTACTCTGGGTGAAACTTACCAATATCGAGACGAGCCTCCGTTGGATTGTCCGCTGACGGTTTATGGCTCCGTTGCCGACCCGAATCTTACGACCGAAGGCTTGCGAGCATGGGAAAAACAGACCACGAATGATTTTCAACTCAGAATGTTTGAGGGGCATCATTTTTATTTACACGAGCGCCAGCCCATTTTTTTCCAGACTCTTGCGAAAGATTGTTTGAAGTATTGATGTGTGCGATGAATTATTTTCAAGAAATATAATTATGGGCAAAAAAGACCAAGGCGGAATTCAACCATTTTCTGGGTCGACTCTCGTGGAATTACTTCGAGAGCGCGCACGGACATCTCCTAACCAGACGGCTTATATTTTTTTAGAAGAGGGTGAAGGTCACGAAAAGAAGGTCACGTACGGGGAATTGGACACGCAAGCCCGAGCCATCGCGACGACTCTTGTTAGGGATTACAAAATCAAAGTGGGTGATCGGGCCCTCTTGGTTTTTCCTCCCGGTCTGGATCTCATTGCGAGTTACTTCGGCTGCCTTTATGCGGGCGCTGTGGCAGTTCCCAGTTATCCGCCGATCAATCCTCGGTTTGTCGAAAAACTACGAGCAGTGATCGAGAATTCGGAACCCTCCGTTCTTGTCACTAGTAGTGAATTGAATGGAAAGCTAGGCCAGCTAAAACTATTGAAGGCGGCTCACGAGCTGCCAATCTTGAAACACGTAGCACGGGGGCTTTTTAAAAAGGAATCCAAGCTACTAGAATGGGGATTTGACGAGCTTCCCCGCTTAGTTTCCGATCGAGTGATTTTGGATCGAGCTGATTCGTGGACACTCTCTTCCTTAATTACAGCGGAACATCTGGCCTTTATTCAATACACATCTGGATCCACAGGGACACCCAAAGGCGTGATGTTGAGTCATGGCAACTTGATTGCCAATGAAAAACTTCTGCTTCAAGCCTTCGAGCACCATTCAGAATCAATAGTCGGATCTTGGTTGCCTCCCTACCACGACATGGGTCTGATTGGGACAATTCTTCAGCCTCTTTATGCGGGCTTTCCCGCTGTACTCATGTCGCCTTTTCATTTCATCCAAAAGCCGGTTCGTTGGTTGCAAATGATCAGTAAATACCGAATTACGACTTCGGGCGGTCCCAATTTTGCCTACGACTACTGCGCTGGGAAAATTACAGAAATTGAGAAACAGCAGTTGGACTTGAGCAGTTGGGATTTGGCGTTCAATGGAGCCGAGCCGATTCATCCTGCCACACTGAAGCGGTTCTATGAGGCATTTAAAAGCTGCGGATTCAAACGGGAGGCATTCTTTCCCTGTTACGGTTTGGCGGAAGCGACACTTTTTGTCAGCGGTGCTCGCAAAGGAGGCGGTCACCACGAAATCTATTTGTCGGACGAAGACATCGGTAAAAACCGAATTACAGAGGTAGCTAAGGATTCGATGGATGCTCATGCATTTGTGAGCTCAGGAATTCCCTTTCAGGACGTGAAGATTCTTAATCCGGATGGCTTGGAGCTTTGCAAGGAAAATGAAATTGGAGAAGTCTGGATTCATTCTTCTTCCGTCTCACCGGGGTACTGGCGAAATCAGGAACAAACAGAAGAAACATTCAAGGCTATAATTCCATCTCATAAGTCTTCTTTGAACTATTTGAGGACGGGTGATTTAGGTTTTATTAAAGAAAATCAACTCTATATTACTGGAAGAATCAAAGATCTAATTATTGTCCGCGGTACGAATCATTACCCCCAAGATATTGAGAGGACTCTAGAGAAATCTCATCCAGGAATCAGGGCTGGTTGTGTGGCGGCATTCCCGCTAACGATTCGAGACGGTGAAAGAGTAGGCGTCGTTTGCGAAGTAGACGCGTCTTTCATCAAACAGTCCGCGACCGCCCACGGTGAGATTTTTGAAGCAATCGTGAAAAGCATTTCAAACGAACACAACTTGACAGTCCAGATGATCGGTTTGTTGCCACCCAAAAGCCTTCCCAAGACAACCAGTGGAAAAATTCAAAGAAGAAAAAGCAAGCAAAGCCTTTTAGATAAAACTTTGCCGTTTGTAGCCGTGTGGACTCGGTCCGATCGCAAAGAGCCCGTTCAGGAGAGTGCGTTTTCAAATTTCAGTGCGTTGGATGAGAATCTGGACACAGGAACGGCTGATGGTCGTCAGGTAGGTAACCAAGGCGACCCGGCCAGGGTTAAAGAGATCAAATCCTTTATTCTAGATTGGATTTTCAAACGAACTCGAATTCTGCCGTCTCATTTGCAAAATGCCACTGACTTGACTGATTTTGGTTTGGATTCTATCGCTCTCGTGCAACTCACCCAAGATCTGAGTGAGTTTTTAAAATTTGCAGTAGATCCGATGGTAGTGTGGGAGCATCCCTCGATCCATGATTTGTCTGAGTATTTGGCAAATAGTCCCGAGACAAAAGAACGCGAAAACTTCTTGCATAGAATTCAACTGACTCCAGTGAATCGAATGCAGAAATCCTTTCCTCTGTCTTTTGGTCAAGAGCGGCTTTGGTTTCTGAATCGGCTTGATCCGAAAGGTTTAGAATACAATATTTCATTTTGTGTTCAAGTTGAGGGTCGGGTCGATCTGAATATTCTTAGAAATGCGATTTGGGAGTTAGTGAATCGGCAGGAAGCGCTGAGAACGACCTTTGTTCTAGAGAAAGAATTTCCTGTTCTGCAGTTAAAGTCAGGTTCAGATATTGAACTCTTTGCTCA
>Ga0206839_1119_pt1 | contig 17679 bp, 14 predicted proteins | sample Alteio_BWOrgCont_27_FD_152883 | JGI IMG/M metagenome (GOLD analysis project Ga0206839, IMG submission 152883) | Enriched cells from forest soil in Barre Woods Harvard Forest LTER site, Petersham, Massachusetts, United States -... | ecosystem: Environmental > Terrestrial > Soil > Temperate forest >... | reverse complement strand
AATTAATCGAGGAGAAAAACTGACACCAAAAGCTGATAAGGCAGATACACGGGAAATGGGTGTTTCTGGATCTAGTCAGGCATCAGAACCACATGCTGGATATTACGTAGCAAGTCAGAGTCGTCCACCGTTTGTGACAGATTTAACCTCAAGAGAGATAGCAGATGTATTTGATCTCGTTGAAAGAGTGTGTAAACTTCCAAGGTCATCACCTGAACCTCCTCTAAACGATAAAAGCGTCTAACTGAAAACAAACTTTCACTTCCAGTAACCTTTCAAATATCTCTAACGACATTCTAACCGATAGTTCTCAGACACTCCTTGCCTAATCTTTTGCAATCCTATCTAATTTGGGTATATTCAATTGGTATAGTTTTTTTAAAAAAAGTGAGCTATGTTAATCATATAGTCGGCCTAATGTTACGAATGTCGAACTCTCTAGCTTCTTTTTGACTCCTATATACAAATTAATCAAAAAATAAGTCCGTTTGTTTATACAGATTTTTGATTATAAAAAGACATGTACGAAAAAAGTTGGAACCGATAGAAGAATATATCTGGCGATGGTATCCGGTTCTTTTGAATAGCCATACATTAGGTATGAAGTGATATCACATGACCCGTATTCTAGAAACTAATTGTTATGCTAAAATTAGCATGATGTCTGAATCTGTCCCTGCTGAACCATCCATAGAATTTGTCCAGGTGAGAAAACCTCTACTTGTATCTGAAAGATCCGTGGTAGAGACCGTTACAAAGAGGCCTGATAATGTAAAAATACCGTGGTCGCTTGGAAAAGAACGTACAATAAGAGAAGATGCGCTAGTGCCTACGGAACGATTACAAAAATGCTTTCAACAAGCGAGGGATTTCGTTAACAGAGTTAGGAAAGAAGGTGGTTTGCCACCTGTTGATTCATCTTCTATGGAAGTAATTTTGTTTTCTGAAAGCAATTTCGAGAAAAATTATCCTAAGGATCAAACAACGGCTAACCAATCAGGTGGGGGCAGTACAAGGTCTTCGGGGGGGCTTCATGGCGGAGTATATGCGCCCGGTTATGGTAGCGCAAATGGATGATATGCCGGATTATATTACTGCTTCAATTGCATGTCACGAGTTATCACACAGATGGGCGGAACAAAATGTACGGGCTTATACGGTTGATAAAATAAAATGGAAAAGATACAGAATCTCACAAGAGCCACGGAGACACGGGTTGACGGTCAAAAGAATAACAAGCAAAGAAGGAAAAATAAAAGATGATGGTATAAGTAGTGATTATCTTAATGAATTAGCAACGAACTGCACTCAAAAAGATTTTATTGATAGTGCTTTGCATGATAATGTTGATACTTTTGTTGAGGAGAAACAAGGGCGGGAAGCCTTTTTGCAGGGATTTGTGGGATCATCTGATGGTGTATTAGTTCCCTGTACTTTAACTGACGATGCTAGCGGTACTACATCACATATTTTTTTCCCAAGAGAGGATATTTATTTTGACACCCAGGGGGTACCTTTATACGAGCGTGGATCACAGTTTATATTATAGCTAACGAAAAACGAAATGTCAGGTATTTGATATAGTAAAGAGGTGGTACAAATAGACCTGACTGAGGCAGAGAAAGAAGTACTCAAGAATTACTTCAAAACATCTCCAATCAGTATAATCAGACTAAAATCACAAGCACTCATCATGAGAGATCATGGAGTAAAGTTGGAAGAGATAGCCACATTTGTTTTTCGAGATGTACGAAGTATTGAACGATGGATAAATGATTTTTCACAAAGACGTTTGGCCAGTATATTTACTGGGAAGAAGGACAATCAGAACGCGGCAAAGTTAACACGAGAGCAAAAAGAAGCGATAAAAAAAGTACTTAATCACAAGCCTTCAGTGTATGGATTACCAAAGGAGTTTTGGGATGTACCGCACCTGAAGAAATATGTGTATGCCAGGTTTGGGACAGTGTACGAAACAGACAGGTCATACCATTTTTTGCTTGAGTTTGGTAATCTCAGTTTTAAAGTTCCAGATACATTCAACGTCAGAAGAAATGAACAAAAGATAGCAGTGAGGATGGAGCAAATTTATGAAGAGATACTTCCTCTAATGGAAGACTCATCCTGGGAAGTATTTTGCTCTGATGAAAGTAGGATACAGCTTGAAGCAATAACAAGAAGAGCTTGGATTAAAAAAGGAGAAAAGACAGTCATTAAGATTGAGAGAACAGATGACTATCAAAATTACCTAGGATTTCTGAATCAAAAAACATTTCAGTGTCATATTTTTGAGATAGCCTGGGGAAACTTGGAGGAAGTGATCAAAGCAACTGCTGAATTTATCAAACTCTATCCTAACAAAAAGATTTGTATTATCTGGGATAATGCAACCTGTCATAAAGGGATTCTCATGAGACAAGCACTTGCCAAGGGAGGATTATTAGAGAGAGTGCATCTCGTTTGGCTTCCACCTTATGCTCCGGATCACAATCCCATTGAACATGTCTGGAATATCACAAAAGACAAACTCTCAAACAAACAGGATTATTCATTTCAACAAACAAAAAATAAATTTATGACCCTAACAAATAACCAATTTTTCCCCTATCAGATTTGATACCTAAATCTGACATTTGGTTTTACGGTTGCTATAACTTTACAGCTGGCAGCAGACTTAGCTCGTTTGTGCGGCACAGTAGATGGGCAACTTTTTGGAAAAATTTTGCAAAAAGCAAAAATTGACCCAAATCTTTAATCAAAACTAAGACGTGCGGTTGATGGTAAACTTGGAAACGGTTTTTTTGATCGATTGAAAAAAAGTCGAGAGTCAGATGCGCTTACATTGCTTACTAATGTACAAGAAAAATTATATGGAGTTTCTAACATACGCAGAAATTTGGACACCGATAATTTTTAAACTGCGTTTATCTTACTATTGTAATGCAAATAACTCATCAGTGGAGATGTCTGAAAAAAGTTGGAACCAGATTGAAGAATATGTTTGGAAATGGTACCCGATATTGATTGGAGCAGCTTCTTTTGAAGATGAGAAGAAGAAACCATTTATCACATGAGAGTTTTGGAACATGCTAATAATTAAGGTTGGTTGTTTATTTGAAGAGGCATTGTTCTTTTCATATAATCGGCGAATAAAGGTACTGTAAATTCTGTTTCGCCAAAAGCCGGACTATATATCATACCTTTGTTTATAAGTGAGCTTCTAAATTGAGCTACTTTTTGGACTTTAATGTCTAATACTCGTGATATGTCTCCAGATTTATGAGGTCCAGGACCCAATTCAGCCATTGCTCTTAAATATTCTTTTTCTTTGGGCGTTATTCTATCAAACCTAACTCTAAAAAAATTTCTATCTAATCGAAAAATAGCTTCTTCACTTGCTGTTTTTACATCGTCTAGAGTGATAGGACTCGTTTTTGCAACATTCCAACATTGATAGCCCCATTCTTGGATAAAATAAGGATATTTTTTTGTAACTCTTAAAATTTCTGTTAAAGCTTCATCAGTAAATTTTACTCCTTGTTTTAGAACAGGTTCTTGTAATGCTTGTTTAGCATCATCATCTGTTAGCGGTCCCACTTCTGGATAATCAAAAAGTCGTTCTGCGTATGATTTGGCCTTGCCAGCTTTTCCTAATAATTGAGGTAACCCTGCCCCAATTACAATTAGAGGTAAAGACATTTGAGTCACTTTATGTACAGCCATTATTAAAGAAATCAATTCTTCATCGTTTAAATATTGAATTTCATCAATTATTATGGCAACTGCTGTCACTCTATCTCTAGCAGCTTCTCCAATAGCAATAAAAAGTTGCGTTAAGTCAGATTCGAGATCTCCGCTATCAGCGCTGCCTTGTTCAGGATCTATGTCTAAACCTAATTCAAAACTCCCCTGAGGGTTTATTTTTAAAGCAAAGCTTTTTAAAACTCTAAAGGCTCTCTTTACCTTGTCACTTACCATTTGGTTAATGTCAAGTTTAAAAAGCAATGTTCTTAGAGGAGGTATAAGTAACTGGGCAAGCATCTTATCATCTCTAGCCTCAATTATTAAAGAATGATATCCGTTTTCTTTAGCTATTCTTTCTATACGATGTAGAAGGACTGTTTTTCCTACCCCACGTAATCCAACTAAATGAAAACTTTTTTCTGCTCTTTCTGCTTTTATTCTTGCTAGAGCTAGTAGAGCCTTCTCTAAAATATCTTCACGGCCAGCTAATTCAGGGGGAGGTGATCCTGCCCCTGGTGAAAAAGGGTTCGTAAGTGCATTCATAAGTAGGAGTTTAACATACTTTAAAGAGTTTAACAAATATCTTTTTAAACTAACTTAAACTTTTTAAACTAGAATTCTAAGAGTCTCTAGTTTAGAGTTCTAGCTTCGAATTTTAGACATTAAGTAGTTTAAGGAGAAAGCTCTTAAACTCTTTAAACTTTTTAAACTAGAATTCTAAGAGTCTATTGGGAAATGGTTTCCAGTGTTGATTGGAGTAGCTTCGTTTGAAGATATGAATCATAAGCCTGTTATCACATAAGAGGATTGGAACATTAAATTGATTCTTTAGATTCGAGAGGGGGGAGTTGATCCAAAACTCCTTTAAGCCATTGCCGTCCTTTTTTTGATTCACGATTGAGTCCTCCTGGGGTATAGGGTGCATAACTGTGATCGGCACTCTCAACTCTATATTCTTCTTCGGGATTTTTAGTTAATTTATATACTCCAATTCCATGATACTCTATGACTAGTGAAAGTACATTTGGATTTTGAGGGAATTCAGCTCCTGTGCTTACTTGTGTACCTATAGTTACTTGATGTCTTCTTTCATCAATTGTATCCTCTTTAACTCTAAGCTCGTCTACGGTAGTAAGAATCGGAGTCCTAGTAAAGTAATACGGGTAGGATCGTGTAAAAGTCTGCTTAGAGCAATTATGAAAATTTCTCTACTCTCAGCTTGTTCTAGGCGTTTTCGTCTTTCGGCACCAGATACTCCGTCAACTACACGCCTAAAAATTACAAGTGGTGCTCAGCTTTTTTTTCGGAAAGATTTCCGTGTTCAACTGTCATTCTGGGAGATCATAACAAATAGTAAAATAGATTTCAACTATGGGATATATTTTTGAGATCTCCGGCGGTGAACCATTTTTACCCTCAAAAAATTAGAGAAGAGTAAAGAGCAACTAAAAAATAGTCTTGAAATGGTATCAGTGGACATGTCCGGCAGTGAACCAGCATAGGAATAAAGTTGATCTCTTATCTTAATTAAAATTTGTCGGGGTGCGGAGAATCGAACTCCAGCCACACGGCCCCCAGCCGCGCATTCTACCGTTAAACTACACCCCGAAAGTAGTTAATTACTAACTTATATTATACAAGCTAGCGATTAAGGACAAAAGACTAAAACATTTTATTGCTGAGTTTGATGTCTTTTGACATATTGTATTTTAGCACAGAGTTGCTATGATTATCGTATAATTTTATGGCAAGAGGTTCTTCTAATTCCCAAAAATCAGTAGTTGTAGAACAACAAAATGATGCGGCTAAAAAGCTTGAATCTATTAAAATGGCAATGGATCAAATCGAGAAACAATACGGGCGCGGTTCTATTATGCGCTTCGGTGAAGCAGCACAAAAGTTTGATATTTCTGTTATCTCCACAGGCTGTCTGCCGCTTGATTTAGCACTTGGAGCTGGTGGACTACCGAGAGGAAGAATTATTGAAATCTACGGACCTGAAGCATCAGGTAAAACCACTGTTTGCCTTTCTACAATTGCCCAAGCACAAAAACACGGTGGCATAGCAGCATTTATTGATGCAGAACACGCACTTGATCCTCAATGGGCAGAGAAACTGGGTGTAAAGTTAGACGAATTGCTTATTTCTCAGCCAGATACAGGAGAACAAGCATTAGAGATTACTGAAAGTTTGGTACGTTCTGGAGGTATTGATGTTCTGGTTATTGATTCTGTTGCAGCATTGGTGCCACGTGCTGAGATTGAAGGAGAAATGGGTGATTCTGTGATGGGATTGCAGGCACGTTTGATGTCTCAAGCTCTTCGAAAATTGACAGCAGTTATTTCTAAGTCTAAAACTGTGGTGATTTTTACCAATCAGTTACGTCAGAAAATTGGCGTAATGTTCGGCAATCCTGAAACAACAACTGGCGGTTTGGCTTTAAAGTTTTACGCTTCTGTCAGAATGGATATCAGAAAAATTGAAACTATTAAAGATGGAGATAAAGTTGTAGGGTCACGTCATAGAGTAAAAGTGGTTAAAAATAAAATCGCGGCACCTTTCCGTATTGCCGAGTTTGATGTGATGGGTACTGGTATTTCTCGTGAAGGAGGCATTCTTGATGTTGCAGTTGAGATGAATGTGATTAGTAAGTCCGGAGCATTTTATAGATACAATGAAGAAATGCTAGGACAAGGGAAAGTTGCTGCTATGGAATCACTGAAAGAAAATCCTTCGATGGAGAAAGAAATTGTTACAAAGATTATGGCACAAAATAAAGATGGCCGCGCTCCCCTCGTCGTCGGTGGAGAAGAAAAGGAAGAAGATGGCGAAGAGGTAGAATAGATCCAGTATGGATTTTCAGAAACAGTTTGAAAAGTATCTCGACCTTTCTTATTATTTTCTCAGTATTCGTAACCGCTCCGAAAAAGAAATACGTGATTATCTCATAAAGAAAAAAGCTTCCTCTGAAATTATCGAGAAAATTATCTTTAGTTTGAAAGAAAAAAATTTTCTTAACGATGAAATATTTGCCCGCATGTGGATTCTCAATAGAGCTCGGATAAAGCCAAAAGGCGAAATTCTTCTGAAAATTGAACTGAGACAAAAAGGAATCGCTGATGATATTATTCAAAAAATTTTGGAAGAAGTGCAGGGAGAAATACCAGATGAACTAGATCAGGCGAAGGATTTGATTGCCAAAAGAATGGAGCGGATGGTGGGTAAGCCAAAAACAGAGATTTATCAAAAAGTTGGGGGATTTCTCTCTCGAAGAGGTTTTAGTTGGGAAATCACGAAAAAAGCAATTGACACTTACTTAAATAAAAGTTGATCATATACATATTGCATAAAAAGAGATAACTTCGTATAATGTTAGTGTGTAAGAGAGATTGTTTATGAAGAGCGCAAATTTCACCTTCATAGTAATAGCATAAGCAACTAAGTTGTTTACCTCTCTTGTTCAAAATTACTTATGGCAACATCACAACAGGATTTATTGGATTTAGAAAAAAAACTTATTGAGCGGCAGGAAAAGCTAGAAGTTAAGCAAGAAAACCTTGAAGAAGAAAAATCCGATATAGAAAAAAAACGGCAGGAATATATTAAAAAGCTTGAAAATGCTGCTCATCTTACTACCGAAGAAGCAAAAGAGCAGCTCCTCAAAGAGACGGAGCGGGATGCCGCTGCCATGATGGCAAAAATTATCCGTGAAAAAGAAGATGAGGCAAAAAGTACCGCCGATATAAAGGCTCAAGAAATAATTCTCGACAGTATTAAGCACGGCGCATTGCAATTCGTTCCAGAATACACTGTCTCTATTGTGAAAGTCCCTGATGAAGAAATGAAAGGCCGCATTATAGGAAAAGAGGGACGTAACATCCGCGCTTTTGAGCAGGCAACAGGTGTTGATGTCGATTTGGATGAAGAGGGTATCATCCGTTTATCTTCTTTCGATCAAGTTCGAAGAGAGATTGGCCGCCGCTCGTTAGAAAAACTTCTCAAAGACACTCGGGTACAGCCCTTCCGTATCGAAGAAATTGTAACACAGACCCGTGAAGAAGTTGACAAAATCATGTTTCAAGAAGGAGAAAAGCTTGCCAATGAGGTAAATGTTTACAGTTTGCCTGCCGACTTATATCCACTTCTTGGACGGATGAAATTCAGAACTTCCTATGGACAGAATTTATTAGTACATACGCTTGAAGAGACGAAAATTGGTGTTCATATCGCACAAGAAATCGGTGCCAATGTTGATATTGTCAGATTGGGATGTCTTTTCCATGATATTGGCAAAATTTTGGAAGGCGATGGTAGTCATGTAAAGCTGGGAGTAGAATTATTAAAACGCTATAATTTCCCAGAACCTATTATCAATGCAGTAGCTGAACATCATGAAGATAAGCCGTTTTCAAGCGTTGAATCTATCATAGTACATATTGCTGATGCAATCTCTGCGTCACGGCCAGGTGCCCGGTATGAAGATCTTGAAAAATACGGGCAACGTCTCACGGAGATGGAACAAATAGCCAAGAATTATGAAGGAGTAGAAGATGCATATGCGTTTGAAGCAGGAAGAGAGCTTCGGGTTATTATCAATCCTGGTAAGTTAGATGATGCTCAAACAATTTTGTTATCCAAAAAAATCCAAGAAGAAGTCAGTAAGTCGATGGCTATCCCTGGTGAAGTAAAAGTAACTGCGATTCGTGAATTCCGCGCTGTCTACCCACAAACTACCGTAATGTAACGCACATACCGCTTTTTGTTACAGTTTTACGTCCAAATGACATAGAAAAGATTAGTTGACAATTTGTCGTTTTCCTTGTATTGTTAATCTAATCGCATGATTTCACTTTGTCATTTTATTCGGGGGGAGGTGAGCTTCTTTGACCAAAAAAGATCTCATTGAAATTGTAGCAAAGAAAGCCAATCTTACCAATAAAGCATCACGTGATGCTGTTCAAACCATGCTCAATACTATCCGTGATTCACTCAAGCGTGGAGATAAAGTTGTATTGACCGGATTTGGAACATTCAGTGTCAGAAGCCGTCAGCAGCGCGTAGGACGCAACCCTAAGACAGGTGCGGCAATTACTTTATCAGCGCGCAAAGCACCTGGTTTTACAGCTGGTAAAACACTCAAAAAGGCTATTAGATAGAATAACATAATAAATTATACATGTCGTTGCGGGATTATGTTGTTTTAATAACTTTATGTGGTTCTATTGTATTTGAATAGATACACAGCCGACTCCACGGTTGATGTCCCCATCGTGAATAAGAAATTCTGCTTGATAGCTCCCTGAGGCTAATCCCAGTTTTGACACATCCCATATATATTCTGATGTAAAGCTATTAAAGGTAGGATCAGCGTCCGTAACTCCCGCCGGAAATGGATCAGGCGCTATGGAATTAATACCTCCTTGAGATCTTGTAGGAGGGTTATTATTAACGACTCCCTTTATAAAGTCTGGGAAATATGGTGTACCTCCAGATTCCGCTGTGTGTGGAGCAATATATAATGCAGGTTCCCATAAATAATTATCAGGTGCTTTTGCTGTAAGGGTTCCTGTCCCTACAACAACTGCTCCAGTGGATGTGTTGATTTGCTGACCTGGTGCAATAATTGGAGCGCTTTCATCTGATACCCATACCTTGATAGTCCCAGTTTGGCTAACAGTTTGTCCAGCGCCAGGGGAATATCCGTCCAGAATACTCGGTTCATCATTTACCCCGCCTTGTTGACATAATGTTTCGGATGATCCGGGAGTTGGTGTAGGAGCGATAGTGACGTAACCAAAGGTTTCTAGCTGTAGAGTACTTTGAGAAGGTGCAGTAGTAGGTGATACAGCGTTTACCACTTGTCCACTATTGGGATAACTGTCTGGAGGAAGTCCTCCAACGGCAATAAAAGCGAGTACTGCCAAAAGTGCCAGAACGCCGAAAACAAAAAAATTTCCTACAGTACCTTTTTGCATTCTTTTTGTGGTAATTTTTCTTTTGTGTCCTTTTTTAACCATATATATACATATAAAAGGATTTTTTTTCGTATGTCAAATAGCGAAATGGTATTGACAAGTCTTATCAAAGCATCTAGGCTTAAAATAGGAATCAAGATATGAAGAAGACTAACCAAAAATATATTATTATTATTGTAGGAGTTGTTATCCTGCTTATTATTTTTATAGTATCTATACTTATACCACAAGCTTCACGTAAACAAACAGTTTCCATTTCTCCTTCTTCATCGGGTAATTCTGAAGCAGTCAATACAGCAGCTATTCCAACTATTTCTTTGGCGCCACTCGCCTCTAACGCTAAAGATGCTACCAAACAATTTTATCTTTATTATACTTCCTCCTCCAAAAATCCTTTGGCAAATGGAGCTTTTAAGACAAATCCTTATCTTTCTTCAGATTTTAAGGAAACTATTACTGATGCATATAAAAATGGCAATGTTCCTCTTTTTTGCACACAGAATATACGGAGTAATATAGTAGTTGGGCAAGAGCAGCAGGTATATTACAATAATGGCTATATAACAGAAGAAGTGATTAGCGAAGCTCCTCCAGGAACGAAGAATTTATATAATGTGCTACTTGAACAAGTTAATGGAAAATGGATGATAATGGATATTAATTGTTTATAAAATCCTAGGAAGAGAGTAAGCCAGATTTTGTTCATGACCACAATTTATCTCACTGATGATATCTCTCATCAAGCCATGCTTTTTGCATGATGCCCTTTTCTTTGATGCTCCAACGTGATAGTATTTTCCGGCAAGCCGGAGATTACGCATCGATCGAAGGTTGCAGGAGGTAGGATTGCCCGTTTCATTCTCGCTCGTCCCTGTTGCTCTCAAATTATGTCAATCCATAATTTGTTCCAAATGTCGTTTGGCGAGGTAAACATTTGGACACCAGCGCTTTCGCGTCGGAACTTGCGTTCCGTTCCCTCACATTTCCTGTCTGGACTTTCCTCTCAGAATTACTCTGAGTAGCGGTCCTTCTTCCTAGGATAAATTTAGTATAACCTATAGCATAAAAAAAGGCAAGGATTAAAGGGGAAGTTGATTAGTAGAATTTTCAGCGGCTGGTGGGGTATAGACATATAAAGTTGTGCAAATAATTCCCAATTTTTCGTTACCGTCATGTGCTACAAATTCTATATTATATATACCATCAGTAAGTCCAATAGAAGCTACATTCCAAACAAATTCCACAGTAAAGGTACTTGTTGGCAACGCATAGTTAGGAATAAGATCAGTATTGAATGAATCTTGAGGCAATCCGTTATTATACTCTCCCTTAACATCATTAGGGAAATATGCTTTGCCGTTTTTTTCCAGCCCTGCAGGGAGAATATATAATTGCGGTTCCATTAAATATCCATCAGGAGCTGGCGCTTCAATATCTCCAGGAACTTTAATTGCTCCTGATGAGCGTACAGCTAATTGTCCCGGTGCGACAACTGGAGCTTTGTTATCACTTACCCATAGGCTAATTTGTCCTGTATTACTAACGCCTGTTGCTTCTTGAGGTTCAACTGCCACTAAGGCTTCAGGATGTATGTTAATTCCACCCTTTTTACATAAATTAGTTACTGGCGGGGTAATAGTTGCGCCAGGAAATTGATATAGCTGAAGGTTCGCGTGGGCTTGTGTATTAGCCGATTCATTGACCACTGCTAATGGACCTGTCTCAACCGGAGTTTGCTGAATAGTAGGACCTGTGGCAAGATAAGCAAACCCTATCAACGCAAGCAGGATAAATATAATATATAAAGCTCCGGTGTTAATGCCCATATCTATAATAGTGGCTTACTTTGCTTTTTTTTTCAAGTAGATTGCTCTTTGCTGCTTGTTATTGTTTAAGAGCGATCTGCTTGGCAAAGCATTTGATATTCACATGATTTACAAAGAATACTATGGCTACAAGCAAATTCACTTGTTTGTATAGCATCAACTGTTTTTAAAATATAATCCTTGGCTTTATTTAAATCTTCCTGTGTTCTGGTAGTAGAAATTTTTACATCATCCTCAAGGTAATGCAGCGTTAGAACAATTTCTTGTGGATCTTTTCCGAGTATACCGTCCTTAACTTCCGCCGCTGCGAGTGCGTAGAAAGATAGTTGTAAATTTTCTTTCATTTTTTTTTCTGATGGGACGTTTTTGCCTGTTTTATAATCAATAATCTCTAGCCTGCCATCATCCAAACGATCAATTCTATCAATTTTTCCTCCCACTTTGAGTTTCTCAAGCCAAAAATTGAATGGCAATTCTACGGCTAGTGTATTTGGAAGATTTTTCATTATATGCTCGACAAAAGAAGACAGCATTATTTTTGCTTGATCATATGTTTGTTGTTCATGCAGTTTGCTGGTAAATCCTTGATTAATCCAATTCCTTGTAAGTAATTCCGATATAGTGGCTTCATGTATGTCTTGCTTTTGCATAAGTAGAAGGAAGACATCACGTAGGGTACTATGAACGCTGATGCCGTAGCTCAGAGCAGGAGATGGAAGAGTTGGTAAATTCATGAGGTATTTCAATTTATAATGCAAAGGGCACGTTTCAAAAGTTTGTATTTGAGAATAAGAAATATAGGTAACGGGGGCTAGTGGTTGAGAATTAAGGGTTTGTTTTTGCGTTTTATTATTGTTATTTTGAATATTGCTATTTAAAATTTCAAGAAGCGATAGTTGTTGTCCGGGAGGTTCTGCTATATTTTTTTTGACTATTGCTTCTACAGCTGATTCTCCAATTGTTTCAAGGACGAAAGGTGAAATTTTCCGTTCACGTTTTCCTTCATTATAGAATCTTGCAGCTGTTAAGAAAAGTTTGTCCTGAGCGCGGGTAATAGCTACATAAAATAATCTGCGTTCTTCTTGCAAACCTTCTTCTCCTTCAGGTAGTGTCTCTTTTATGAGGGAATTAGGTACTGGGATTTGTTCTTTGCGATCGCGGGATGGAAAGCGCTGGGAGACAAGATTCACAACGAAAACCACTGGGAATTCAAGACCTTTACTTGCGTGGATAGTTAAAATATTTACAGCGTTATTCCTGGTCCAATCAATTTCCGCTGCCTGGGGGCTCTCTCCTAATTCCATAGCCAAATCAAGCCAGTCTACAACCGCAAATACTGATGCATCAGTGTGATTTGCCGAAAAATTCTTAATTTTTTCAAAAAATTTGGCAATATTTTGTGCTTCCTTTTCTGTTTTAGCAGATCCGGGATCTAAATAGTGTCCTAACAAACCTGAGTCTTCGAAGAAATAATACAGAATTTGTCCAGCATCTTCTTTAGGGACTTTTTCCAAATGACGCTTGATCATTTCAGTAATACGTTTTATTTTTTCTCTGCCGTCTTCAGTTAAAGAAGATTTTTCAACTTGTTCCATAGCTTCGAACAAAGAAAAATTGCTTCGTTTTGCAAAATTGAGAAGAGAAGCGACATCTCGAGCCTGCAGTTCAAAGACTGGCATAGTAATGATGCGGTAGAGAGAGGACATGTCGTCAAAATTAGTAAGTATATGCAAGTATGCAATTAAATCTTTAATCTCGTCTTGTTGGAAAAGATGACCTGGTCCGAGAAATTGATACGGAATATGAAGTCTTTCCAAAGCGCGCTGGAAAGGCGTGGAGTGATCATTGGCTCTGACGAGAATGGCAAAATCATTAAATGGACGTTTTGTTTTTTTGATATCTTCCTGAATTGCTTTTGCAACCATTTCCGCTTCCTCTTCACCTCGGTTGGCATAGAGAAACCCGACTTCTGCGCCTTTTATTTCGCGCATTGCATCCAATTTCTTATTAATTTTTTCTTTTACTTCGAGACGGTCGGGATTGTTGTGTTGAATTAGCTGGTAAGCACCATCCAAAACATTTTGGGTTGAGCGGTAATTTTTAGTTAGAGTAACAATTTTCGTAGTAGGGAAGTGAGTTCGGAATTGCATCATATTGGCGATAGCAGCCCCGCGCCAGCGGTAAATTGAATTATGGACTACAATGCCATTAGCAATAAAATTGTGTGTTTTATCGATTTCAAGATCGTATACCATTTCTCTTCGTTTTTCTCTTTTAATAGAGATAATTTCTTCATAAAAAAGGTGGTTGTCTTTTATAATTGGAACAAAAAGGCCTTCCAGAAGATTTCCTGCGGGTATAATAAGAGAAGGCATATTTACTTTATTAAGCGTTCCGATAACCGATTTCATTTCCATGAACCCTCCTGTAATATGTTGTAGTTTTTCAGCAAATTCATAGGCTTTTTCAATATCTTGAGAGGAGAATCGAATATGAATACCCCTTTTTGCTTTACTATATGGTATAGAATGTTCCTGAATTTTTTGTATGATTTCAGGATTGGAAGTTTCTAAATGGACGAGATGACTAATTAGTGGATTCTGCATAATCGTATTTTTATATTCTTTCTTTTTCGTATAGTTTCTGTAACACTGATAAAAATTAATAATTACTCTTTTACTGTCTCCGCGGGTTACAGCATCGAGAGTATAGTGATAGCTTTGTAATATAACACCAAGATCTTGAGCTAATTGCTGCGCATTTGATTCTGTATCAATTTGTTGATAGAGTTTTTTTACTAATTCTCCTTGTAAAACAACGCCACTGCGTTCCTTATAAATGAATGTAGGAATGCTATATTGTAACGACCATAATAGTTCATGGTAACGGGCTTCATTTTCCGTTTGAAATGCTCGAAGTCCGATAATAGCATCAGAAGATCGTTCAAGTTTTAATCTGACAGCTAAATCATTAGTTATTCCTAATCTCCATCCTAAGTTTTTTCGGTGCATGAGATATACATAATAATACTTTTTTAAGGTAACCTTTTTTGGAACATAGCAAAACATTTTATGGTTAGCTGTTGCAGTAAGCTTTTTTCCAGAACTTGTTGTAAGTGTTATAAAAGTTGTTTCTTTAGTAGCTTTAAATATTTTATTTACCTTTGAAATACCCACAGCACCTTTTCCTATCCCTGTGAGAACGCTGTCTGAGGTAGTTATATCTTTTATCTTTTTTATTCCATCCGAAGTATGGATATTTGTGTCTCCAGGCAGACATTGATCATCATCCCCGACAACAGTAATATTCTGCCTTTCTCCCGCAAGGAGAATGGCCATTTCATTTTGGGCATAATTAGTGTCTTGGAATTCATCAACAAAAACATACTGAAATTGTTTTTGATACTGTTTAAGAATTGAGGGACGTTCGCGGAAAATTTTTAAGACATTACTGATAAGATCTGAATAGTCCATAACGCCATTTTTTGCTTTTAGTTCTTCGTATAACTTAAAGGCATGAGCCATCTCCGAAGTTCTTTTAATTTCGTCCTCCTCAATATTGTTTTCTTTTTTGAGTTTTTCTGAAAATTGGACGTATTGTTCTGGAGTGATATCATCGTCTTTAAGCCTGCTGAAATGAGTTAGCATCCCTTGGAGAAATTTCATTGGATTTCCCATGGGACGGTAATAATCCAGTTTAAAATCGAAGAGATGTTTTCTCAAAAAAAGAAGAGACTCTGCTTCTGTCAATAAATCGAAGCGAGGATTCAGTCCAATATTTATAGCTTCTTGTTTCAGTATCCTATCGCAAAAAGCATGAAAGGTCTCAATCCATAAGGTCGTATAACCATAGGGTAAGATTTCATCAATGCGCGTTTCCATTTCTTGCGCTGCCTTTTCTGTAAAAGTTAAAGCAAGAATGTTGGAAGGAGGGATTTTTTCGTCAAGAATGAGATGCTCAATGCGTTTGGTTACGACAGTTGTTTTTCCAGTTCCTGCTCCAGCTATTATTAAAAGTGGGCCTTTGCCATGAATGACGGCTTTACGTTGTTCCTCATTAAGAGTTGAGAGATCGGGCATGCAGGTATTGTAGCATAATTAGCTAATTACAGGGTGAAAAAATGATGGGTCAAGATGAGTAAAGTAGTCGCTTATATAAGCAAGAGGACCGTCAGGGACAATAAAAACAGCTACGACTTCACCGTTTTCATTTCTTGTCGTATCAAGAGTTTTTTCTTCTTTCATTTTTTGAAGTTCTTGAAGAAGTCCTTGTAACGCGAATCCTGAACTTGGGCCGGCAAGAAGCGCCGCTTTTCTAATGAGTTGAATACTTTTTTTATAGGAATCCTTTGCAGAGACAAACTGTCTATAATCAACGAAATCTTCCCAAGGAAGTAAAACTTCTCTAAGACGTTTTAATGTTCTGACTCCAGGAACAGAATCTCCATCATTGATTATGACACCAAGAGTTTGAATTTTGGAGTTCTTTTCTTTCAAATATTTTGCAGTGCCCATCATTGTTCCTCCTGAGCCAAGTCCAGCACAAAGTAATGTCAATGTTCCATTCGTTTGTTTCCATAATTGAGGGCCAATTATTCTATAGAAAAAATCAGGATTTGCAGGATTGTCATATTGGCTAGGGTTAATTACCCCTTTTTTCTTTCCTTCTTCTTTTGCCTTTTTTATACCCTCTGTTGCTATCATAACGTGTACCCCTAAAAGTTGTAGTAACTGTATTTTTCCAATTGAGGTGCCTGGAATAACAATGGCAACAGTCTTTTTCTTATTATGTTCACCGAAGTGGGAGGCAAATAATGTTTCCATACTAACAGTATTTCCTGAGGATGCTTCGATTATTGTTTGAATATCCTTAAGTTTTCCTTGTTCTTCTAAGGCTTTAAACATTTCATAAGCGGTTCCTGATTTAACTTGACCACCTGGGAGATTTGTTAAAAGTTTTGCAAAAATTCTGACAGCATCTTTTTTAAAAGGATTGAGAGAATCCGGTAACTCTACAAGAGGTAGCGGGGGGTGATTCTCAGGTGCAAGAAATTCTCTAATTGCGTAAGAACCTGCAAATACTCCTTGAGAGAAGTCAGACTGTATTGATTGTGTTCTTGTTTCTTGACCTTTTTTATTCATAGGTATCTCCAAAGAATTTGATTTTTTCAAATGCTTCTTTCAATATCTCTGCTGGCTGAACATTAAAGGCAATTCTAATCCAACCGGGTGCACCAAGCGGCTCTCCAGGTAAGACTGCTACTTTTTGTTGCTGTAAAAGTTTTTCGGCAAATTCTTTGGAATTTTTCGTAAGTTTTTCAATATTGCACCAGAAATAGGGACCACTAGCGGGTAAATCACAAGAAATCCAAGGGATATTTTTTAAGATCGGATAGACTGTATCACGTCGTTGTTTAAATTTTTGAACAAGCTTTTCTGGATAATTGTCATTGGCAGTAAGAATTGCCGTAACTGCTGTTTGCGAGATATAAGGGGTTGCAGCTGTAATAGCACTTTGGACTGCTTCCATAGCGGCAATAATATTTTTTTCTCCGACAGCGTATCCAAGACGCCATCCCATCATTGAATATGATTGGCTTACACTAAAAATAGTAAGAATCATCTCACGCATTGATTCATCAAGTGTTGCCAAACTTATCCTATCTCCTTCATAAATTAATTTTTCATAACTTTCATCCGCGATAATAAATATGTTTTTTTTCTTTGCAAATAATAAAAGTGAAATAAGTTCTGTCTCTGTAAATACTTTCCCTGAAGGATTATGCGGCAAATCAAAAAGAAACGCTTTGATATTGGTGTCCCCAAAAACGGTATTCAATTTATTAAGGTCAGAGATATTAATAAAAAAAGGTTCAAGTTTTAACATCTCCATGATTTGGGTATAAGCAGGCCAATAAGGCTTGATAACTGCCACTTTGTCACCTGGATTGGTTAATACATATAATGCTTGAAAAATAGCCTGTTTGGCACCTGTCGTAACAAGAATATTTTCTATGTCATAGTTCATATTATTTTGTTGTTTAAGTTTTTGCTGGATAGCTCGTTTCAATCCACTATCTCCACTGACTGCTGTATATGGAGTGTTATCGTTGGTGATTGCTGAGATGGTTGCT
>Ga0206839_1113_pt2 | contig 17731 bp, 14 predicted proteins | sample Alteio_BWOrgCont_27_FD_152883 | JGI IMG/M metagenome (GOLD analysis project Ga0206839, IMG submission 152883) | Enriched cells from forest soil in Barre Woods Harvard Forest LTER site, Petersham, Massachusetts, United States -... | ecosystem: Environmental > Terrestrial > Soil > Temperate forest >... | reverse complement strand
CCCGCTCACCGCGGAGTTCACCGTCCACATAGATTTCTATTACCGGTGCTATGCCTTCTATGTGTATATCTGTGTTGCCTGTGGCAGGGTTGAATGTCCAGTCTTCCAGCAGGCGATATTTACTCACGCGTTCATAATCGAAGTCATGCCTCACGATCTTACGTATTTCCTGGTCTGTGCTAGGATCCGTTATAATAACAGTATCGGGTGTCGGGATCAATAATTTGTTCAATTCTTCAATGGTCATCTTATGTGAAAAGTAGGGGTCATCATTTGCCCATGGGGTTATTCTGCCTGCATAAACAGCATTACACAGTATTTCCAGCAAGGTAGTATCATAAGATACCTCTTTCAGGTGGTGCTTCTTTTCATCCTCTGGTACTTTCATGTCTATTTCGCGGCCCACTTGTTTCTTCCACGTTTCGTTGGTATTGATTTGCGCGAATGATGCGGAACTCTTGCTAAATAAAATGATGAGCAGTATTGTGCTCCAATAAGCTATCTTCATTGGAATATTTTTTGAGGTTAATAAAACTAAAACTTTTTGCCGATAACATTATTATTTGAGAAATAAATCTTGTGGTATAGAGGTGGGAAACTGTGGTGTATAAATGCAAAACGCCTCCCATGGGGGAGGCGTCATTAGCTCAATTATTGATTTTGTCAGGGTGTAACTATGTATTACGTGAGATTGCTTCGCTCCATCCAACGCCGTAAAGCTTTGCGATGGAGATCGCAATGACTCATGGTGGTATTATGCTTTTCTCTTGATACCGCAGCCGATAGACTTTGTGGCGTTTGGATCAGGGTCTTTACCGGCTATCATAGCGTTGATGGCGTCTTCTATATACATCTTCTTGTAGCTGGAAGGATCGCCGGGATTATCATTCATTGCGCCTTTGTATACCAGCTTGCCGTTTTTGCCAAAAAGAAAAACTTCGGGAGTGTGGCTGGCGCCGAAGAGGTCTGCCATAGTTGAATTTTCGTCAACGAGGTAAGGCACGTTGTAGCCCTGCGCCGATGCATATTTTTTCATGCCATCATAAGAGTCTGCGTCGCCGCGTTGCGCTTCGTTCGAGTTCAGTATCACCATGCCAATGTGATGCGCTTTGGCATAGTCAATGGTTTTTTTGGTGATGGGCTGGTTTTTTACCACATAAGGGCAGGTGTTGCACGAGAACATTACCACCAGGCCATTCTCGCCCATCGCTGAGGCAAAAGAAGTGGGTTTGCCGTTTACGCACTGAAGCGTTTTGTCTTTGTTTGGGATGTTATCTCCCGGGTTCAGTTTATCCTGCGCAAAAGTGGCGCTGCATGATAGTAATGTGGCGATGGCCAATAGTGTTGTTTTCATACTATATTTTTTTTGTAAAAATAAGGGAGAGCAACTAATGAAAAATGTTAAAAAACTGTCAATAGGTAGGAGGTGTGCCACACTTCCGAAGTGTGGCACACCTCTTGATTAGCGTGGGAAGACCGGCGCGAGTGGCGCCCCTTTCAAAGGTGGATTGTTTTCAAGGTTTATATTTTCATCTCCCTCCGCCCCTTTCAAAGTGGGATTGGTTTCCAGGCTTATATTCTCATCGCCCTCTTTGTAAGGCAGGTAGGAAACGATAAACTGGAACATTTCATCGGTTGCGCGCATACTGCCGTTTTGATCGGTAACAAGCTGTGGCGGGCTGAAGGGGTTATTGAGATTTTCTTTGGTATTGTCATACACTCCTTCGGCAATAATGGTGCTGCCTGCCGGAACCTTCACCATCTTTTTGAAGGTATAAAAATATTGCCAGTTAAAGTCCCATCGGGGAATGGATATGAGCTTTATCGTGTCGCCATTAGGCTGCACGGCGTATGCTTTAAAGCTCTTGCCCAGCAGGTGCATATGGGGATTAACCGTGACAATGGAAATATCCTTGCTTATGGTGAACTTACTATAGACTTGCTTTACGGTATTCGGCAGAATGATGAGATCCGGCAGCACTGGCGCATTGCCAAAAGAGCTGAGGGTACCTATCTGGAACTCCTGCAGCGGTCGGGATGGCGGTGTTTTTGAAAAGAAGATATTGATGTAAGAGCTGTCCCATATATCGTCTTTATTGGTGAAACCATAGTGCATATCGTTGAGCAGGAATACACCTTTGCGGGGTAATGAGAATCCTCCAATTCCCTCCGGGTATTTCTGGCCAAATACGCCGGGCAGGTAATTGACTACTGATTTTTGCAGCACCGGGTAAGTGCCATCGTCGTTGGGCAGGTTCATTTTTCTGAAATCCTGTAATAGGGTAGCGGTATCCCAGGGAAATGGAAATACCTGCTCTCCGGCAAAGACGTCTTTCTTCTTATCAAAATCATACTTCACCATATCCCCGTTCACATGGTGCACTACATTGTTTCTGCCCGGTTCAAACTCGACGAGGCTTGCAAATGTATCTGCGGGCAACTGAAACGGTACTTTTATCAGCAGGAATTTATCGTAGCTATTGGCTTTCAAAAACACAGGTGGCACGGGAATGCGCATATCCGGCGTTCCTACTATTGAGCCAACGGGGTAGTTCGGCATTGGGGTAAGCTTATCTTTCGGGCCTTCAGGCATGCCTTCGTCTACCCACTTCTGTATCATCTTTATGTCGTGGTCGCTGAGTATGCGCTGGCCTACGAACTCTGTATAGTGCGGGTCGGCTGGCCAGGGGGGCATGATCTTTTCCTTTACCACATAAGCGCTTGCGCCGTTCTTTCGCGCGTCCTCATAAGAAGCAAGGGAGAAATGCGCGCTGCCGCCCGGCCTGTGGCAGACGTCGCAATTGGCATAGTATATCGGCGCTATATGCTCGGTGTAAGTAACTGTGGCAGGAATCTCGTTCTTGTTGCTGCAAGCAGACTGCAGCAAAAAAAAGGCCACCAATGGAAGCAGTAAAAACACCGTATTGTATTTGCGCCGCTTACTTTGCCTCATTATCTTCCTGTTTTGATAATTTTCCCAGCAATATACTAACGTTAAGTTCGTAGCCCAGCAAAATTATAATAGTATTGAGCCATACCCAAACCATAAAAGCAATGAGGGTGCCTATGGAGCCATATATCTTGTTGTAGTTAATGAAATTGTTAACGAGGAAAAAGAAAACCGAAGTGGCTATTACCGAACCAAGCGTAGCAAAAACGGAGCCTGCGGATATAAAAGCGAATTTGTGTTTCAGCGACGGCCCGAATGTATAGATGATACTGATAGTGATAAATACCAGCGTGCTAAGAATAAGAAAGCTTACTGCTTTTATGACCAGAATGCTATGGAACTGCTGATTTATATACGGGTTCAGATCCTTGCTTTGGAAGACGAGGATTGCCAGGCCCATAACTACCACGCCAATGGTGACGATGGTGAGCTTAACTGCTGTCCAGCGCCGCTGGAAAGAAGTGCGTTCCACATACAAAGAGAGGCTTTTATCAAAGCTGCGCATCAGGCCCATAATGCCATTTGACGAAAAGAAAAGAACAAGCACAATGCCATAAGATAATACGTCGCGGTGGCGTGTATTCATAAAGTCGAGCACTAATTTATGCACGTTCTCGTAAATATTACGGTTGGGTGTCAGCAACTTTATAGTGCTTAAAAATGTTTGATCTACATTTCTTATTGGCAGGTAAGGCAATAGCGAGAATAGTATGAGAAACGTAGGTGGCAGCGCCATCAGGAAATTGTATGTCACTGCCGCGGCGCGCTCCTGTAGCTTTAAAGTTTCCAACTCCCTGACAAAAAATTTGCTCACGTCAAAAAGCGACGCGCCATGAAGTCCGGGCAGTATTACCCTATGGGCTTTTTTGCTTACATGGCGCAGGATACTTTTAAACATTAATTGTGCAGTATTTATTGACGGTTAAAAGTAAATGCTCTTGCTAAGTCGCCAGGATAAACTTTAGTTAAAGTGCAAAGAGGTGTTACAAATTCTTCAGAATAAAATCAGTCATCCTTGTATATAGCTGGTAGCGGGTGTTACCGCCAGATATGCCATGGGTTTTGTCAGGGTAGTATTCGCTTTCAAACTGCTTATTGGCATTGATGAGGGCGCTTGTGAGCATCACTGAGTTCTGGAAATGTACATTGTCATCAGCTGTGCCGTGAATGAGTAGGAAATTCCCTTTCAGCTTGTCGGCCATTTTATCCGGTGCGTTCTCATCATACCCTTTGGGATTTTCCTTAGGCGTGCGCATGTATCGCTCGGTGTAAATATTGTCGTAATAGCGCCAGTTGGTGACGGGAGCTACGGCTATAGCCGTTTTAAACACGTCATTGCCTTTGAGTATGCAGGTGCTGCTCATAAAGCCGCCATAGCTCCATCCCCATATACCGATGCGGTCTTTATCCACATAAGGCAGCTTCGCAAGATTTCTGGCAACAGCTACCTGGTCGTCGCTTTCATACCTGCCCAGTTGCAGGTAGGTCTTTTTCCTGAACTCCTCCCCCCTGAAACCGGTACCTGTGCCATCTGCGCAAACAATAATGTAGCCTTTCTGTGCCAGCATCTGGTGCCAGAAGAAATTGCCCAGCGGGAAGCGGTCGCCCACTTCCTGGGAGCCGGGGCCGCTGTATTGGTACATCAATACCGGGTACTTCTTTGTGCTGTCAAAACCGGGAGGTGTTATCATCCATGAGTTGAGCGTAGCAGTTGCGCCCTTTATTTTCATTAACCGCACCTTACCCAGCGCGTATTCCTTCATTTTTTCTTCGAGGCTTTTATTGTCTTCCAGTGTGCGGATTATTTTTCCCTGTGCGTTGCGCAGGTAATACACCGGCACTCTATGGATGGCAGAATAGCGGTCGAGAAAGAAGTCATTCCCTTCGCAGGGAGTGATGCCATGTGTGCCTTTTTCAGGCGTCAGGCATTGTTTATTAGTCCCTTCCCAGTTTACCACGTACAGCCTGCGCTCGAGGGGAGAGGTTTCCACAGAGGTGTAATAAACGAGCTTGCGGGGAATATCAACACTAACAAGCCCGTCCACGTCATAATTGTTCTCGGTGAGGTCCCGTAGTTTTTTTCTTTTCCAGTCCCAGTGATACAAATGTGAATAGCCACTCCGCTCACTGCTGAGAATGATCGAGTGTCCGTCAGGCAGGAAGGTGATCTCGTCGTTGATATTGATGTAATATTTGTTAGTGTCTGTGTAAATAACGTGGGAGTTTCCGCCTGCAGCATCGGTAAGCAGCAGTTCCAGTTTGTTTTGAAGCCGGTTGAGACGGTATATGCAGAGCGCAGCAGGGTCGGTTGTCCACTTTATACGGGGAATGTATTGGTCTGTGTTATTACCTATGCTGGCATTTACCGTCCTGCCGGTGCCTATGTTGTATATTTTTATCTGCACAACCGAATTATCCTCTCCTGCCTTGGGATATTTGTAGGTATATAATTCCGGGTACAGGCCGTTATACTTGGTAAGCGTATATTCGGGCACATTGCTTTCATCAAACCGGTAATAGGCAATATTCCTGCTATCCGGCGCCCATTCGAATGCGCGTGTAAAGGAGAACTCTTCTTCATAAACCCAATCGCAGTTGCCGTTTATTATCTTATTCTTCTCGCCATCAGTAGTTATTTCAGTGGTTGTATGCCTGGCCAGGTCTTTTACGTAGAGGTTGTTATGTTTCACAAACGCCACTTTTGAGCCGTTGGGTGAAAGGGTAGCATGCAGTATTTTTTCATTATCCACTTGTTCTGCGCTTCCTGTGGCAATGTCATAAACATATACATTATATAGTGCTGAGCGCCTGTATATGGATTCGCCATTGGCAAAGAGCAGCATTTTCTTTTCATCGGCGCTGAGTTCATAATTGTCAATGTTTACTTTTTTGCCATCATCGCTTTTTATCGTTTCGCTTTCATAGAGGGTGCGCTCCTGCTTGCCCGTTTCAAGATTATAAATGCGGATGTACATTTTATCGCCGTCATGGTCTATCTGGGTATAGTGCAGGCCATCCTTCATCGCTTTGAAGCCGGGCACGTCTTTAACCCTGAAGGTGTTGTTTTTCCACAGATCATCCATAGTGATCTGTTTTGTGCCCTGGGCAAATAAAGCCTGTGTGAAAAGCAGGGCTACAAAAAGCCATAATGTTGTGCGCATAAAAAGAATGTTGTGTGGTAAAAATAGGATGTAATGCGGAGAGCGGGAAATGTCGTAAAGAGTTTATTCTTTTTAATCTCCAAAATCGCATAAATGCTATTCTCAACCTGCCTTACATACTCCCTCACACCTTACCGGAAAATTCACGGAGTTTGTGATAAAGCATTTTTCATGCGCTTTTTGGTGCAGTTCATTTGCCTCTTCCGTCCTTGATCTGTCTGTTATCGTTACTGCCGGGTGCAGCGTTACTTCTGTAAACCGCCCGCCGCCTGTGGGCGGTATATGCAAGGTGCCGGTTGCGTTGTCGGTATAGCCTGTTACAACGATCCCCGCATCAGCGCAGAGGTGCAGGAACCATAGCATGTGGCAAGTGGATATAGATGCAACCAGCAGGTCTTCGGGGTTGTGCTTTGCGGCGTCGCCCTGGAAGGCTGTATCTGAAGATCCTAATAAATCAGGTTTGCCGGTTATGGAGATGGTGTGGCTCCTGTCGTAGTCGCGGTAACCGGTGGTACCCTTCCCGCGATTGCCCGTCCATTTTATGGTCAGTGAATAATGGTGCTCATTCATTGCTTAAATATAATAATTTTAACTACCGGATGCCTGCAAAATAATGGTTTGGCATAGTATTTGTTTTATTTTAAGAAAGAAAATGACGGTATAAACAGAAATTATACTAAATTGGCAATTCAATCGTTAATAACTCGGAAATATAAATTAAACCGCAATAGCGCATGAAAAAGGTAATGATGTTGATGGTAGTGATTATGTGCATGACATGTAAACCCTCTTTTGCTAAAGACCTGAGCGGTGAGGATCTTTTATCGCTTGCCACCCTGACAATGCAAAAAACTACGCAAACCATAATAACGACTCTGCTTGGAAAGCCGGGTAAGATCGAGGAGAGCCGCAAAAGATCCAAGTGGTATTATATTAGGGGTAATGCCACTATGGTACTTTGCTGGAGCAAAAAGTCCGCCACCCTGGAAAAAGTTTTTTTTAATTGTGAAACCACCATTAAGAATGCATTTGACAACAGCCTCTCATACAAGCTGAAATCCGGGGTAACGAACATAAACCAGGCTATAAAACTTTTGGGAACGCCGAAAGATATGACCATAAAAGAATCGACGCAGGAGGTTCATTACGCTTATCAGAATAGCGTGCTCAGGCTCTTTTTCAGGGATCAGACGCTGGTTGATTTTTGTCTGTATTGATTAGTGTTAGTAGATAGCTGACTTTCGACTAAAGATCAATAATCTATAGTTGCCTGTATACCGCGGCCTATGAGGGCTTCGGCTTTTGGGCGCAGGTCGTCAAAACTGCCTTTTTTTACGCCGCATTTTCCTTTATGATGTATGATCAGGGCGCATTGTTCCGCCTGTATCGTCTCATGCTCACATATATCTACCAATGATTCTATCACCCAATCAAATGTGTTCACATCGTCATTCCACACGATCAGGTTATGAAGCTCTTCGCTGATCACATCTACGTCGCCGGTTTCTTCTGTTTTCCATTGAGTGCTGGAAAAAAAGTCTCTGTCACTGTTCATATTGCAAAAATAGGAAAGAAGATTGAATTGAAAAAGTGGGTATTTCCGCTTATTGGTTCTGCCTATTAATTGTATCAATTGTGAGGCGCCACGTTAAAAAATAAATAATTAGCACAGACAAGGCATCTTAAGGCATGGGTTTTTGAAGAGTGAGATTAGAAAATGTGAGGTTATGAAAACGATAGTGTTAATTGTATTGGGACTTGGGCTGATGGTAACGCAGGCTATTGCCCAAAACCATAATAAAGACAGCATGGCTGTAAATGACAAGACAGGCAAAGTGCATTTTAAGATCAGCTACAAAGCAAATCACAATTCCCACTTGCCGGGTATTGGTATTATACAAAAGAATCTGTGCAAAGGATATCAGGTCACGATTCCGCATGATGCAAACAAGCAAGGCTTGACGATAGAAAGGCTACAGGAGCGTAAAACAAACCTTTCTCCTATGTTCCTAAGTTCTTCATACGCAACCTACGGCAGTCCACGGCAATTTGATTTTTGTTCGTCGCCTTCTGCGGCCGGTACGGCGCTGTATCAGTGTTCTGCAGGCAAGGTTCGCGGCAAAGTCTTTCATCCTGAAATAATGTCTGCAAATAAATTAGCCGATATTACGAACGATGATGGCGGTATGGATATTAGCCTCACCCGGAAAACGTCCATTACAATGGATTTTGGTTATGGCAGTGGAATAGATTCAGCAAATGATATGACTACGGATATGGATGATGCAGATTATGGCCTGGTAAACCTGGGCTTTGAGATCGGAATAAAGTGAATAGAGCAGCATCCACAAAAAAGCCCCCCGACTTGTCGGGGGGCTCTAAATAATCTCATTGTATTAATGTTGTATGATAAAGCGGAATACTTTGCTCACTCCCTCCTGCCTGATACTCAGGAAATATACGCCACCCGGTATATCGTGCAGTTCCATCGTTTTGTTGATCTCATTATTCTGAACGGCTGCATGATCTGTATACATTACCCGTCCCAGGAGGTCGGTTACTTCAAGTGAAACCATCTCATTGCTCATATTTTCGATAGTTCCTTTCACAGTAAAGCTTCCGTTATTTGGATTGGGGAACAACGCCACATTCTCAAATGATGCAGAGATATTGGCAACACCCACGTTTGTACCTACAATAAGCGTGTTGCTGGTGCCGAAGGCAGGGGCTGCGCATGCCATTGTGCTTGTTACGGTAAGGCCTATGGTGTCCCAGGCAGTCACTGCTGGTAAGGTATAGGTACTGAACGTTGCTCCGGGTATGGCCATGCCATTATTTGTCCACTGGTAATCAGGGTTAATACCGCCATCGTAAACCGCGGAGGTGAAGGTGATGCTTGACCCCGGCGATACATATATACCCGGGTATGCGGCAATATAAACCAGTGGTGAATTTGTGATAACATTCATCGTTATTACATTACTGATAGCAATTGCGGGGAATGGGCAATTTACATTGCTCGTCATTTCACAAAACACCGTTTCTGCATTGGTAAGTGAGGCGGAAGACCATGTGCCGGAAATAGCGCCCACTACGGGTGAAGTTGCGCCAGTCATCCATTGATAAGTAGGGGACGCACCGCCGTTTACGGGAATAGCCGTAAAATTCACCATAGTGCCACCGCATATCGTGTCACGGGGAGCGTCGGTAATATATGGTGCGTTGGCAGAAATGGTCAGCGATACCGCAGTTGTGGGCATTACTGTTATGGTTTCAGACGCAAATAGCGATGGGCATCCGCCTAACGAATCCTGCACATAATAAGTGCCGGAATAGGCAGTGGTGGCGCCGGTGATAACCGGGTTCTGCATAGTTGACGTCCATCCGCCCGGGCCTATCCAGTAATAAGTCACAGTGCCGGAAACGGCGCCCGGGTTTGAGAACAGGGAAAGCGAACTGCCTGCGCAAGCCGATGAAGTAGGGGTAATAGTGGGCGTGGGTGGTATTACGTTATTTACCGCAACAGTTACCATGTCAGAAGTGGCCGGGCAGCCATTGTGCGTGGTGGTTACGGTATAAGTACCCGCGTTTGACAGCGTCACTGTTGGAATAACAGGGTTCTGTAATGTAGATGTGTAGCCAATGGGGCCAGCCCAACTATAGCTGGTGGCTGTGTACGGTGGGTTATCATACAGGTCAATATTATCGCCTACGCAAACAGGAGAGTTGCTCGATGCGCTCAAATCGCTTATGGATGCCACGACACTTATGTTCACGCCATCATCCGGAGATGTAAATGCTGGAGTACTGGCAACGATACGGATACGGTAGCCGGTGCCTATTGCGGTGCCACCGGGTATAATGCAGGCAATGGTACCGGAATTATCAGCAGTCACCGAGCCGATGGTTACCGGTGTGGTAAAGCTTCCTAAAGAATTAGATAATTGTACGGTAAATGTATTGGTAGGCTGGAAGGTGCTGCCGGCATTAAAAACTGTATAAGACACATTCAGCACCCCTCCGGCGCAAACTAGTATATCTGTATACGGTTGATTGATAACTACGAATGTATCGGCATCAAATCTTGTTATGAAGGCGTCATATAATCCTCCGCCGTTTGCAGTCTGTGCAGCGCCTGTTGTAGATATGCCGCCTGTGGGGTAATTACCCGTGCTGGAGGTATAACCCGCTATGACGATCTGGTTATTGGCGTCACGCGCAACTGCGTTTGCGTAGTCGTAAAAAGTGCCACCGAAGTAAGTGTTCCACAATGTTTGCCCAGCGGTGTCTATTTTGGCAAGGTAGGCGTCATAGTCTCCGCCTATTGTGGGTTGAAAGCTGTTCACAGTGGCAATGCCGGTGGTGCTGAAAGTGCCGCCAGCTAAAATAACATTGCCCAATGCGTCAAAACATACGCCTTGTCCGTAATCGAGCTGCGTACCCCCATAATAGCTGGCCCACTTTATGGCCCCGGCTGGGGTAAAATAGGCCACGAAAGCGTCCTGCAGGCCGCCGAACGTAGGCTGGAAAGCATTGGCAGTGGCGATACCGGTGTTGCTTGATGTGCTGCCGGTGATCGCGATGTTGCCTATAAATGGGTCATAGCTTATTCCGTTACCTATATCTGTACCGTTGCCCCCAAAATAAGTTCCCCATACCAGTGCCCCGCCCGTATTGAATTCTGCCAAATAAGCATTATCGGTGCCTGCAAGCGATGTTTGATAAGCGCCTGCCGTAGCTATGCCCACAACGCTGTTTGTTTGTCCGGTAATGTAAATATTGTTGCTTGCGCCTATCGCGATACTTGTGCCGTCTTCCTCATCTGTTCCGCCATAATAGGTTCCCCAGTTTATTGCGCCGCTTGTAGCGTTAAATTGTGCCACGAAAGCATCTGATGTACCGCCAAGTGTTGTCTTGTACGCGCCTGCTGTGGATATATTGGCAGTACTTGCGGTTTGCCCTGTAATATTGATATTGCCCGCTCCGTCCAGGGCTATCCCATTGATCGCGTCATTTCCGGTGCCGCCATAATAAGTAGCCCAGTCACGTCCGCTTCCGGTAGTGTTGAGCTTTACAAGGAAGCCATCGTTTCCTCCGCCGAGCGCACCCTGGTGGGCGCCAAATGAGGCAATACCGGCGGCTGAACTGGTATAACCGGCGAGGTAGATGCCGGTGCCGTCCTCTGCCACAGCCATTCCTTCATCGGTACCTGTGCCGCCGTAATAAGTGACAAACTGCAAGGCCCCTGCAAGATTATATTTGCCCACAAATGCATCGAAAGCGCCACCCAGGTAGGCAGCATGATATGCTCCTCCGGTTGCAATTCCTGCACTTGCGGTGTATCCGGCTACATAGGTATTGTGGGTAGCGTCGGTTACAACAGCTGTAGCCACATCTTCTGCAGCACCGCCCAGGTAAGTGCTCCACAACAAAGATGGATCGATGGTGAGCGCACCTTTATGTTCTGAGGTTTCAAACGTTACTTTGTTGCCTTTCAGGCTGAATGATGCACCTACTTCTTTATTATCTGTTCCGTAGGCATAAGGCTTTTTCTCTGTTATAGTGCCCATCGGGGTTACTGCCGTAATACCACCATTTTCGGTAACGCTGAGAGAAGATGCCCCGCCATATTCAAGCTGTATATCGCTTACTTTGCCACCGGGATGTATGTCGAAATCATATTCCACTTCATTATTCTTCACATAAAGCACCCAGTCAATATTCGGATAAACATTTTTGTAAGTGATCTTATTCCAGGCATGCGCTGTGACGCCATCGGGGCATTGAGGAAGGAAGTAATTTTCATAATAGCTCAATTCGTTTTCTGTCACGACGGTAGCGCTGGGGTTAGCCCCTTCCAAAGTAACGTCCATACGGTAAAAACTCAGTTGCGCCAATGATATAGGAGTGCCTTCTGTTTTTTTAAATTGGTAGTGCATTTGTCCATTACCGATAAAAAGGTTCATACCAGGTGTAGATATGGAGTATTGTATGTCATTGCGCAGGTTGTTATCCTGATCAGCCAGTTGTCCTTTGTTTTCCACAAAGCACAAGGGTTTACGCAATCCTCCCGCTTCAGTAGTGGGTTTCTCGTTTTTTGCCTGAAGCAATAAGGGTAGGGCGCAGCAAAAAACAAGGGAATAAAACTTTGTAGCATTAAAATACATATGCCGAATATTTATTGGTTATATACAGGACTGCAATATAAGAATTATATCAGAATTTATGAAGTTTTTATGCGCTATTCTCACCAACTTTCAGCTTACTATATTTATGGTCATTACCCTTTCGGTAATGCTTGTCAGTGCTATGGTTACCCATATATAGGGTGGCAGTAAGAGTTCCGGCGCTTTTTCAGGCCACTCTATAAAGCAGTATGCCTCGCCGTTCATAGCGCGGTCTATGCAATCTTCCATGCCGGCGGCGATAGCTTCCCCGGCATTTTTCAGACGGTACCAGTCGAGGTGGTAAATGGTATTTACCCTGTTTTCATCGTTGAAATGATATTCATTTATCAAGGCAAATGTGGGGCTGCTCACGGCGTCATCCACACGCAGATAATCGCAAAGATGGTGGATAAAGGTAGTTTTGCCCGCTCCCATTTCTGCGCTGAATGCAATAACGCTAAACGGCGGCACAGCGTCCCAAAATTTTTTCACAGCTTCGTCAATGGTATCAAGTGTATAACTGAGATTCAAATGGTTGTCTTTTTACGAAGCTAATATACTGGGTAAACCGGTAAGGCGCAGGTTCTTTCTTCTTACTTCGAAAAATTTAGACACCATCTTGAACTTTTTTTTACGACTTCATATAAAAAACGTAATTTACATGGTTGATATTATGCTATGAAACATCTGTATGCATTATTACTTTTATTGGCGGGCACCATGAGTGCGTCAACGCTACATGGCCAGGCACGCTGGCTGCAGGTTGACGCCCGGCAGGCGCCTGTTAACCCGCTCATACATGCTACAAAATATCTTGCTTTTACGACAAACGAAACTGTGCTCAAGTCAGAACTATTCTCGCTTCCCGCTACCGGGCGTGTGATAACGTTGCCCGTGCCCGATGGGTCCACAAAAGATTTCATGGTGCGGGAAACATCCGTTATGCCGGAAAAGCTGGCCGCGAAATATCCCGGTTTAAAAACGTTTACCGGCGTATCACTGAATGATCCTACTATAACAGCAAAGCTTGATTTCACGGAATTCGGCTTTCACGCCATGATCTATGATGGCGCTAAGACGGCTTTTATCGACCCCTATGATAATTCTAAGAGCGGGTACTATATAGTGCATTATAAAAGGGATGAGATACGTAGCTGGAGCGAACCCACTAAATGTCAAACCCCGCAAAGCGAGCCTGTTAACAGAGGCAAGACTACAAACGTTCCTGCGCAGAAAAGTTCTTTGAGAACCACCAATGGCTACCAGTTGCGCACCTACCGGCTTGCCCTTTCTTGCGACCATTATTATGCTTATGCGGTGACGGGCAGCGCTAACCCTACGATAGCGCAGGTGCTCAGCAAAATGATCACCAGCCTCAACCGTGTGAATGGTGTATATGAGCGCGAAATATCCGTGACCATGAATCTGGTGGACAATGAAGATACGCTGATTTTCACCGTAGCCAGCGGCGGGCCGAATGGTAACGACCCGTATAGCGCCATAGATAATGTCGCCTGGGAATGCCTTGACACCAACCAGGTTGTATGCGATGCCCGCATAGGTGATGCTAACTACGATATAGGCCATGTGTTTACCACCGGAGCTGGTGGGTTGTCGCAGGTAGGTGTGGCATGTATATCAGGTTCCAAGGCGCTTAGTGTAACAGGGCAACCGGTACCGGTAGGAGACGGCTTTGATATTGACTATGTTTCCCACGAAATGGGGCATGAATACGGGGCTTATCATCCTTTCAACAGCAATGCCGGCAACTGCGGAGGAGATAATCTTTACCCGCCGGATGCTTATGAGCCCGGCAGCGGCTCCACCATTATGGCCTACGCGGGCATCTGCGCCCCCGACGACCTGCAACCGCACAGCGATCCCTATTTTCATTCCAGGAGCCTGGAGGAGATAGAGGCTTACATCTCTGACACTTTAACAGGAGACGTCTGTGCTGTAAAGGCGCCTACAAATAATAAATTGGTGGCAGTGCCATCGTTTTCTGCGCTGTATAATATTCCTTACCTCACGCCGTTTGAGCTTACCCTCCCTGGCGCAGCAGTTGACTCTACCGAAGACACTTCCATTACCTATTGCTGGGAAGAAAGAGACTTGGGTAGTCCGGGCGAAGAGCTTATTAATACGCACCAGTTTGGACCTATTTTTCGCTCTTACCTCCCCGTAAAATCCCTTACTCGCGTATTCCCAAAAGATACGATGGTGCTCGAGGGTATTTTAAGCAATGCAGGCATAGAAGGTGATGAAGGAGAAAAAGCCCCCGATACGCCGCGCGCGCTCATCTTTAGACTTACCGTACGCGATATATATAACGGCTATGGTTGCTTTGTGATACCCGATGACAGCATACTGCTCAATGTGGTGAGCACTGGCACGGGCAGTGGATTTGCGGTCACCAGCCAGGATAACGCGGGAGCCACCTACCTGGGCAATACCAAGCAAACCGTTACCTGGAACGTGGCCGGAACCAACGCAGGTGCCGTAAATACGCCCAATGTGGATATATACATGTCTGACGATGGCGGTTATACGTGGGATTACCATTTAGGAACTTTTCCTAACACAGGCTCAGCCAACATAACATTTCCAGACCCTCCGGCAGACATCGTTGCGGCGCGCCTGAAAGTGAAAGGCACCGGCAATGTTTTTTTCAACGTGAACGAGTATAATTTCGCCCTCAACCATAGCTATACGGTCAATCTATACCCAGTTCCCGCTCAAAATTCCATTACTATATCCATTATCAACAGCCAGAGTCTGCAGCAATTTGCCATCTATAATGCTATGGGCAAACTCATGTATCGCGATCAGGTGCTCGATATTTATCAAATTCCCGTTAGCTCGTGGCCCCGTGGCCTTTACTTCGTGAGATGCGTCGACAACCAAAATCATCAAACCATAAAGAAGTTTGTGCTGGACTAATAAAATCCCAATAATAAAATCCCAAATTCCAGTGATTATAAAATTCCAGGAACAAAATTCCAATATTGAATCCCTGGAGTTTGGAATTTAAGATTTAGCGTTTAAGTGCCGATATTTGGAATTTGGAATTTAAGAACTGGAATTTGTACATTGAATGAGCACTTCTGATAACAGCATACTGGGATTAAAAATGCCTACTGATCCCCGTTGGGCGGATATTGCTTCCATATCGCTGGAAGAAATACTAACAGACCATGCCTTTTGCGAACAAAAGGCTGCTACACAGTGTATATCGCTCATACAACGCTATCCTGATAAGGAAGCTATTGTTAATGCACTTTCTCCTATCGTAACAGAGGAGTGGGGCCACTTTCGTATGGTGTGGGCAGAGATGAAAAAAAGAGGTTACAGCCTGGGGCGACAGCGCAAAGACGATTATGTGAACCTGCTGTTGCAGCACGAGCCTAAGCACATACCGGCCGATGATAAACTGCTGCATAAGCTAATGATATGCGCCCTTATCGAAGCTCGCAGTTGCGAGCGCTTCCGGCTGCTGTCGGAAGGGCTTGAAGAAGAAGGGCTGCGCAACTTCTATCATAAATTTATGGTTTCCGAGGCAGGGCATTACCGCCTGTTCATAGGCCTTGCCGGGGAATATTACCCCGCCGAAAAAGTGCGTGCAGCCTGGGACCAGTGGCTGCAAACCGAGGCACAGGTATTGCAATCGCTTGCCCCCCGTGGCGACAGGATGCACTGACAACTGTATGCGGCAACGTTATTGAGTAAAGCCCACGATTTCAATCGTGGGCTTTACTCAATATTGCTAACCGTTTACACCTGTAAATTGCAAACTATAGACTGCCTACAACAGCTAAACAACAGCTACCGGAGCATGGCCCTGCATTTCGCTCATCACGGCATCAAGGTTCACACCCAGGCCTTTAGCTACAGCCGTTCCCAGCCTTGCGTCGGCACGGAAGAAATGACACAACTGCCTGTTGATGATCTCATCCTTTTTAGGGCCTGAGACACCGCTCATGGCACCCACTATATTTGATACCAGGTTGTGCCGGTCATAATCATTCATGGCTTTGCTGAAGAGCAGGCCCGGCTGCGTATAGTGGTCATTGTCGCCCTCGCCGTTGCGGTCATGCCAGTCGGCGATGTTGCTGTCCAACTGCACGGCAGGCTCCTTATACGAATGGTCTACATAAATGTCGTCAAAGCTGTTGGGGAAATAGTTAGGTTTGTCTTCTCCGTTTCCATTCACTGCCATGTGTCCGTCTCGCTCGTAGTTGGCAACCATGTAAGGGCATTTGTTCACCGGTATCTGCTCGTAGTTCACGCCCAGCCTGTAGCGATGTGCGTCGGGGTATGAAAGCAGCCGGCCCTGCAGCATCTTATCCGGAGAGTAGCCTATGCCGTCTACCACGTGCGCAGGTGCAAAAGCCGATTGCTCTACATCGGCAAAATAGTTTTTAGGTACCTGGTTTAGTTCCAGCGTGCCTACGTCAATAAGTGGGAAGTCGCCGTGCGGCCATACTTTTGTGAGGTCAAAAGGATTATAAGGAAATGTTTTTGCCTGTTCCTGCGTCATCACCTGTATCTTCATTGCCCATTTTGGGAAGTCTTTTTTGTCAATGGCTTCCACCAGGTCGCGCTGGGCAAAGTCAGGGTCTTTGCCTTTCATTTCGCCAGCGTCGTCATTCGTAAAATTTTTGATGCTCTGTTGTGTTTTGAAGTGGAATTTTACCCACACCAATTCATTTTTCTCGTTGATGAGGGAGAAGGTATGGCTGCCAAAGCCGTCCATATGCCGGTAGCCATGCGGAGTGCCGCGGTCGCTCATCAATATCATCACCTGGTGCAGGCTTTCCGGGTTCAGGCTCCAGAAATCCCACATCATGGTAGGGCTCTTGCAGTTGGTGCGCGGGTCCCTTTTCTGAGTATGTATGAAGTCGCTGAATTTCTTAGGGTCTTTGATGAAGAACACGGGCGTATTATTGCCCACAAGGTCCCAGTTGCCATCCTCGGTATAAAACTTTATCGCAAAGCCCCTGGGGTCTCTTTCGGTATCAGCACTACCTTTCTCCCCGCCCACCGTGCTGAAACGGAGAAACAGTTTGGTTTCCTTTCCAATTTTATTAAACAGCTTGGCCTTTGTGTATTGCGAAATGTCGTGGGTAACGGTAAACGTTCCGAAAGCGCCACTGCCCTTAGCATGAACCACGCGCTCCGGGATACGCTCACGATTGAAGTGCGCCATTTTCTCGTGAAGGATAAAATCCTGGAGTAATAGCGGCCCCCGCCTGCCTGCGCTCAGTGAGTTCTCATCTTCTACATACGGCTTGCCTGATGCGGTAGTGAGCTTCAGTGTTTTGTTTTTATCGGTGCTCATACTTTTTAGTTTTAAAAAATTACAGAATAATTTAAACGTAGTTTAGCGTAAAAGTATTGAAATGAATGCCGTTGGTGGCACAATAATTTTTATCTGTTCATAGAAGAGATTTATT
>Ga0206839_1117_pt1 | contig 18082 bp, 15 predicted proteins | sample Alteio_BWOrgCont_27_FD_152883 | JGI IMG/M metagenome (GOLD analysis project Ga0206839, IMG submission 152883) | Enriched cells from forest soil in Barre Woods Harvard Forest LTER site, Petersham, Massachusetts, United States -... | ecosystem: Environmental > Terrestrial > Soil > Temperate forest >... | reverse complement strand
TGCGGAGACGGACGGGCAAAATCCAGATAAACAAAAACAAATGATCACCCAGGGAATAGCTTATGTAAATAAAGCACTGTCGCTTGTTCCCGACTTTGCGCAGGTGCAATCAGACCTGGGAACCGCCTACTTTAATTTAGGCCAATACGATTCTGCCGAGGTGCATTCAAAACGAGCCTTAGAATTAGACCCGGAAAATTATACAGCAATTAACAACATGGCGGGAGTATATTATATGCATAAAGACTATGCTAAAACGGTAGAACTATGCAAAAGATCCATAGAAATAAACCCAACCTTTGCAAAAGCGTATGCAAATGCTGCGATTAGCTACATACACTTACAGCAATTTGATTCTGCCATTCGTTACCTGAAAATAACCACTACTCTTGACCCCGCATATCCATCGATTAATAGGTATATATCTTTGTCTTATAAACAGATGGGCAATATGGATTCTGCTGCTAAATACCAGTCAATGCAATAAGAATTCTATACCTATTAAATTTTCCGGGCACTGCCCAGTTTGCTGTTTTTAGACCCATACATAAAATAGACTGCCAGGCCTACTACCAGCCATATTAAAAACCGCTCCCAGTTGGTAGTACCTGACTCTGATAGCAGATAAGCACAACACAGGAACCCAAGCACCGGTATCAAGGAATAGTTCTTGATAAACGATAAAATGGTAGTAACAACAAACACAATACCGAATAAAAAGAAAGGAACCTTAGTACGGATCACCTCCCAGGTAACAACACCTTTTGCATCCGCAAAATTCAGATAACCTTTAAAACCGCCGGGATAAAATTTCTCAAACAAAACAATAGCTGCAATGAACAATACAGGCACTATCCATTTACCATTCATATAAGGCGTTTTGAACTTGCTTTGCAGCCTGCCCTTATCATTTTGCAGCTTCAGGATACCGCCGCAAACTAATACAAAGGCGAACAGGGTCCCAACGCTTGTAAGGTCTACCACTACACTAAGATTAAGGAACAATGCTGGGATACCTACAATAAGTCCGGTAAGTATCGTAGAGAAAGAAGGGGTTTTATATTTAGGATGAATCTTTGCAAAAACCGGCGGCAGCAATCCGTCCCGGCTCATACTCATCCATATGCGCGGCTGCCCCAACTGAAAAACAAGCAATACGCTTGCAGTAGCTATTACCGCACTGATAGATATAATACCCGCTATCCAGTTAGCCCATTTGCTGTTCATGGCGCTGAACACATAAGCCAGCGGATCACCTACATTTAGGTTTTTATAGCTGGTCATGCCGGTTAATACAAGAGCAACCAATACATATACTATCGTGCAAATAATGAGCGAGTAAAACATGGCTTTGGGTAAATCGCGCTGCGGATTTTTGCACTCTTCTGCTGTGGTGCTGATAGCATCAAACCCGATATAGGAAAAGAAAACGGCTGATGTGCCTGCCAAAACCCCGCCTACGCCATTAGGTAAAAACGGCGACCAGTTGGAGGTATTCACATAAAAACAGCCGGCAATCATTACCAGCAGTATGATGGCGATCTTCAATATCACCATAATGTTAGTACTGCGTCTTGATTCCTTAATGCCCACATAAATGATCCAGGTAATGATAACAGTAATAAAAAATGCCGGAAGATTGCAGATAAATTTGAAACTACCCATTTGAGGGGCATTTGCCCAAGCCAGCTTTGCAGCATCGGAAAGGCCATCTTTTGCAGTCCAGTAATCGGTGGCAAGGTATTCGGGTATATGAGGATGAAAGCTGCCAATACGTATACTATCCACCAGGGAGGTGAAATAATCGCTCCATGAAATAGCCACTGCTATATTGCCAATTGCATATTCCATCAGCAAGTCCCACCCTATGATCCAGGCTATGATCTCTCCGAAAGCTACATAAGAATAAGTATATGCACTTCCCGATACCGGCACCATACTTGCAAACTCCGCATAGCAAATAGCCGAAAACCCACACGCCACCGAAATGAACAAAAATAACAGGATAATACCCGGCCCACCATCAAAACTTGCCTTCCCGATTGTGGAGAAAATGCCGGCCCCAACAATTGCTGCAATACCCATGAAAGTGAGGTCACGCACAGACAAAACTCTACGCAAATCGCTGCCGTGCCCATCTATTAAACCTTCAGCAACTTCTTTATTGATTTGCTCCAGCGATTTTTTTCGAAAAAAGTCCTGTTTCATGATAAACCCAAAAGTAATGGTAAAAACTTCAAATCGCTACAAGCATTTCTAAAGAATTGTAATATATAAAGCAAAATCATGGCATTATATTTGCGTGAAATTCATAGTATGGGTAAAAAGATCATAATAACCTTTATTCTCATTTTTATAGCGGCTTTTTTAAATTATAGCTTTGCGGCTGATACTGCGAGCCATAAGTACCCACAGTTAATACTGGTGCAGCTAAGATCAGAGCAAAACAGGAAGCAGGCATTAGAAGATGCCCGGAAATATGTTATGCTTAAAGAAGTGGAAGAAGATGCTACTCATGCTGCGGATGCTATGATCAATGACTTCCGGGATCACTTTAAATACTGCCCCGTTTATTATTATGCGGACACTAATGCTGAAGCAATAAAGAAGAAACAGTTTGACGGTATACTGCTCCATGCCGATGGTACGGAAGCTAAAAATGTAACAATCGGTAATGATAATTACTTTATCGTTTATTATGGTTACCCTAACCTACAGGAAAAAAAGAGCAAAAAAGCAACTGACGAACTAACACCCTATGCCGGTAAAGGTCTGGTCATACTCAACAATGTGTACGAACAAATCGCCTGTTTTTTCCTGCTCCAGTATAACGAAAGTTTTTTCAGGAAGGATAAAAAGAATAGTAAATACGCATTCTCATCAAAGCACTTCGATATACAATATGTGCCGCTTGCTGAGGACTTTAATGCAAAAATTACGGATAAGCCTTATCACAGTGATTTTCGGGGCAGCCTGCATAAACCAGGAAACTAATTATTTTGGAAATTGTTCTGTGAATACTATGACCTGCCCATCTTTCTAAGCATCCTGCCATGCTCACGCAGGGCATAACCGAAAGTAGGCATTACCTTGTATGGCACGCCAAACTGCTCGGCTGTCTTTTGCACGATCTTGGATATTTTAGGATAATGCACATGGGATATATGCGGGAAAAGATGGTGCTCCACCTGGTAGTTAAGCCCACCTACAAACCAGAATACCCAGTAACTGCGTGGTGAAAAGTTAGCTGTATTCAGTAATTGGTGTATTGCCCAGCTGTTTTCCATCTTCATATCTTCTGTAGGTACCGGAAATTCTGATGATTCCAATACGTGCGCCAACTGGAATATGCAGGAAAGACCCAGGCCTGCTGTGAAATGCAACAACAGGAAACCTGCTACTACATATTGCCAGGGCATACCTGAGAATATGATAGGCAATACCAACGCATAACCAAAGTAGATCACTTTATAAATGGTCAATTCTATCATGGCCTTACGCAGCGTAATCTTTTCTTTCTTCAAAAGCCCTTTTTTATCATACACTATTATCAACCTGTAATCTTTATAAGTAACCCATTGCAATGTAAGCAGGCAATACAGGAACCATCCGTAAATATGCTGAAAACGATGCAGCGGATATTTTTTACTGTTGGGAGAAAAACGTAATAAACCACCTGTTTCTATATCTTCATCAAGGCCTTCAATATTAGTATAGGTATGATGGAGTATATTATGCTGTATGCGCCAGGTAACATCATACCCGCCTACTACATTTACTACGTCACCTACTATCTTATTCACCATCTTATTAGACGAGTAGGAACCGTGATTGGAATCATGATGCACGGCACAACCAATACCGATCATGCCTAACCCCATCAGGAACCACAGGCCGAAAAATAAAAATGGGCTTGCGGCCCCAACACCCGTAGTAATAAGAATATTGGGAATGAAGAAAAGAGATAACATGGCTACTGTCTTCCATCTCAGCGAACGGTTGCCATGAGTACCAATATTATTTTCTTTGAAAAAGTCGTCAATGTTTTTTTTGAGCGCATCATAAAAACCTTCTCCATTCTTAGGTGCAAAGCGCACAATATTCAATTTGCTCACTTAAAATTATTTTAGGAATCAGAGCAAATATAAGCATAAATATCTGTTGCGTATAATTAAAATAAAGATAAATTAATAATCAAAACTGATATTCAGAGACCAAGTGAGATTGTATATATTCGGAATTTATAAAACACGGTGCTTGCCTGAGAAAAAATTTCTCCTTTGTATCTGTTAAAAGGCAAGATTATCTAACGGAGAACAGCCTGTAATGCTCCGTATCTATGTTAACAAAGAGTATAGATCATTAGGAGTTTCTGCTACTCCTAAACAATGGAATCCCATATCAGGAAGGTCTTAAAAGAACTTAGAAAACTATCAGGAAAGAAATCGTTACGGCAAACGGAAGTTAAAGCGGATTGCCACCTGAAGTAAACTGCAAAAATTTGGTAAGTGCAAATGTTATGTTTGGTGATATTTATCTACAAACAACTAAAAGAGTTTTGAAACCTAAAAGTGCTCCATCACAGCCTCCTCTTGATGAAAATGAATTGCAAAAATTAAAGGACTTCAACTCTGTTAAATATCCTCGATATGCTGTTACTTATGACACTTTTATGTTTCCTACTAAGGGCCTGAAATGTGGGATATACTGGATAAATATGACGGTGGTAAATACCTCTTTCCTTATTTAAATAAATCAACTGAAAACGATAGCTATTTTGGCTTATACTACATGACAAAATATGCCCTATTACATTTCAACAAAGACCTAAAAAAGATAGCCAAAATTTGCAGGGATAAACCAACGTATGAGTTCTATTGTGCCCGTTGTAATTATACTAATATCCTTGACCAAAATAACGTAAATATCGTGCGAATTCAATAAGTTCCAGGACACTCCTCTATTGCTACAACTCAGCACTAATTATATCTAGAAGTATACTTTATCGGAAGTAGAATAAAGTGGCATAACTCGATTTAAAAATTTGCTCATTCAATATCTACTTCACAATATTTTTTTGCAGGTACTGCAGCATCGTATGCAAAAAAACGGCCTTCATTTCGTAGAAGAAACTTGCTTCTATTTTTATTTTGATAGTGGACATCAAAAAGCCTCTGATGTAGTTCATTATGGACGATTCAATTGGGTGAAAAAATGGATGTTTTGTGTCAGATTTTATACTTACTAAATATAATTATATGTAGCGTTATAATATTTATTAATTGATAATGAGCATAACATATATAATAATATAAATATTGTATTAAATGGATAAGATTTCAAAAAAAAATATTTTTTTTTTAAAACCTTCTTGTTACATTTGGTTTCATTTTAACAATTTATTCACCTTTAAAAAACAATCATTATGAACAAAAAACTGTTATCTGGCCTAATATTATTAGGCGGAATTTCGTTGTTATCCTCTTGTAAAAAAGAGCACGAACAGACTTTAACAACTGCTAACACTACTAGCGAGTCTGTAAAAAAAGTTGCTGCTACGAATTTGCTTACACAGCAACAATTAACTACTTTCTCCGCGATTACCGTTCTAGGTTATCAAAGAGCGCCTGGAACATTTAGTTCTGCAAATAATGCAACAGAATTAATTACTCCGTATCTCAGTACAGCGGGTGTAGCTTTTCAGTTAATTGTAGCTGATTTAGGGTTTCTTTCTGCAGCGGAATTGAATAATTATCTTTCTGGCGTTGACTATCCTGTAAGTACCAGTACTCCATTAGGAACGTCATTAATAATTGCCCAAAGTAATCCATTGGCTGGTTTTATGCTAAATCAATATTCAGGTGATCCGGTAAATATGGCCTTGTCACTGGGTGATGGAACAAACGGCTTGTTTTCTACAAATCTGAGTTTACCCAATGATGGCTCGTTTGTAGGCGCATATGCAGCTGGTCCAGATCAAAATATTTCTGGATGGGTAGTTTATGATGGTAAATCAGCAAATGGTAATATTCTATTGTTAGTAAGCAACAGATTCGCGGTATATATTTCTGGCATAAACGAAACTCCACAATTGTCTAATTTATACAGCGTAATTAATCAATTTGACTTTACTGATTTAGAGAAACTGGTTAAACAGTAGAAGTATGATAATGTATTCAATATAGAAAAGTAAAAAGGTGTTTTATGACACCTTTTTACTTTTTGTAAACATCCCCTTAATCACTAATCATATACTCTTGAAAAGGATTTTTTCTTACCTAGCAATAGGCCTTTTTGTCTCATTTATTTTTTTAGAAATTTTCCTACGTATTTTCTACGCAGAAAAACTAAAAACACGAATATATCCTTTAATTTATAAACCTGATTCAAGCTTAGGATATCGGTATATTCCCAATGTTCACGGAGAAATATCGATACCGGGAATTCATAAAAAATTCACTATTAATTCTAATGGGTTTTATGGGCCAGATTTTGATATACAGAAAAAGAATGGAAAATACAGGATTGCAATAGTAGGATCATCGGAGGCTTCTGGCATTTGGCTAAACGGAACAGATAATGATTTTAGCACTTATTTACAAAACATGCTTAATAAACGCAATGTAAATGCTGAAGTTATCAATTTTTCTATGGATGGAAAATTACGTGATTTGTGCAATACGAAATTAATTAAAGAAATTGTAATTCAATATAAGCCGGATATGGTGTTCTTAAATACCCATATACCATTTATTGAATGTAATTTTAAAAGAAATATATATAAAAACTATGTAATGATTTATAGAGGTGATAATGAATCATCAGAAAGCTGGTGTAAGGCAAAAATTGATTACATTGAAGATAATAAATTTCCAATATTTTTTTATAATAATTTATATACTGTGAGGCTGCTCTGTAGATATTACATGAGCAATTTTAATAATAAAAATGAATTTAACTTACATGTTTTTGTCAATAAGAGAATTCAAGCGCCTGATATGAGATATATTCCATATTCAGTAAAGTCAACATTAGAATTATTAAAAAATGTTCAGTCTGACTTACAGTCTAATAATGGTAATCTTGTTTTGTATTCTTACACTAAATTTGATACAATGTTTAATTACTACGTACAGCAAATTGGAATAAACCCAATTTTTCTTAATATACCTAATGACAAAAGTATGAGTTATAGTGAAGACGGCCATTATAATGAAAAAGCTCAAACTATAATAGCCCAACGCATCTTTGAAAAATTTATTTTTCTCGACAATAAAATTATTGGAGTGAGGAATTAATAATATTACTATGAAGGTCATTATTTGGTTAATTTTAATGTTGTGTTTTTACTCTATATATGCAATAGGGCAAAATAATTTATATGTATGTGGGAATCAGTTTTTGAAAAAAAGTATTCTTGATAAATATCCAACATTTGGTGACAGTCTAAAAGAGAAAGAAAGATTACTAAGAAGTTCATCAAGATTTACTTTATCAACAAGTTCAAAACAAATCACATCACCAATACCAGTTATTTTTCATATTGTGCTGAATCAGGCGCAGATAAATAAGCTAAATGGTATTACTGGAATTGAAGAACGAATTGATTCCCAAATAGCAGTCATTAATAGAGATTATAACGCTCTGAATAGTGACAGTGTGTTAATCCCCATACCATTTAAACCATTGTATGCTAATGTTGGGATACAGTTTGCATTAGCTCATACTGCTCCCAATGGTAGCAGCACACCGGGATATGAAATAATACTTACTGATTCTGATGGTTTTAATTTATTTAATGGATTTGGATCAGGATTTGGATTTAGCAGTGCTAAATATGCTAGTAGCGGTGGCGCGAATGCATGGGATCCGGAAAGTTACATCAATATTTGGGTGATAGATATGCCAAGTGCTGTCGTAGGATTAACAGTACCTAAATCTTACATTGGTGCTTCATCCAATATTCCACTTTGTGAAAATGGAATTACGCTGAGTTATGGGGTATGGGGGGTGCAGACAGGTGATAATCAATATTATTTGTACGGGAAAAATAAGGGACGTACACTTACTCATGAGCTTGGGCATCTTTTTGAAATATGGCACACATGGGGAGATAATGATGGAAATTGTCCCTGGAGTGGTGGTGATGACGATGGCATAGCAGATACTCCCCCACAGTCCAATCCAACTTATGGTTGTTATAATTTTCCACTATTCGACCTATGTTCCCCATCTGATAATGGTATTATGTTTATGAATTATATGGATTATGCCGACGATTCTTGTAAATATATGTTTACCATTGGCCAAGCAGATGTGATGAGATCTATGATAGGTTTTTCGGGAGAATCTTTTTCCTTAACGCAACATCCCGAACTAACACTTTGGCCTAATGGTTCAGACACTCAGAATATTTACACCATTTATCCTAATCCCACCAATTCCAGTGTTGCAATTGTTTTTAATAAAGTTTCCCAAAATCTTATATCAATAAGGATTATAAATGTATTAGGTCAAGTTATAAAACAAATAAATACCGATGGCACACAAAGTGGTTTTTATTCATTTGATTTAAGTAATGTAGAGTCTGGAATTTATTTTTTTCAAGTAATATTCCCGAATAAAATTGAAACGAATAAAATATTAAAGATTTAAAATTAATATAATTTAAATATTTTATTGGCGCTTAATCTTTAATAAATTTTCCTGTTGAAACGAGTATGCTTGAGCTATAAAATGAGTAATCCCAACTATCCAGATTTGATGATTAGGACTACTCTATTGGGTAAGAGTAGCATTTAACAATGCTCTTATTCGTTATTGCGTTACAACCTCTTCTATAGTTGCTTTAATATATCAGGCATTTATTATAAAATATAACTAATTGCTCAGTAAAGATTGATATAGGCGCATATGATTATTTAAAAATTTATCGAAAGAGTTATTAGCTTTTAGATATTCATACCCTCTCATACCGATTCTATGTATGTAGCAGTCATCATTGAGTAGCTTTTGTAGTATGATCACTGCATCATCATTTTGATCAGGTTCAAAAAGAAAACCATTTTCTCTGTCTGTTATCAAATCCTGGTTACCTGGTATGTTAGTCGCCACAACAGGCAGCTTCATCATCATAGCTTCCAAAATTACGTAAGGTAGTCCTTCCCATAAAGACGTAATGACGAATATGTCTGCAACACTATACATTGTGTAAATTTCAGTTACATACCCGGTTAATATTATTTTTTGCTCTAGCCCCAGCTTACATATCAATCTGTATAAATATTCACTTTCTTCCCCGCTACCGACTATTAAAAAGCAAACATGCTTTTCTCTATATAGTACTTTTGCGGCTATTTCAATAAACTTCACCCAGTCTTTTTGCTTTGCTAGTCTCCCAACACCTAGTATTATTTTATCCTGGGGCAAAATACCTAACCTATTTTTCAAAGCAGGTATTTCATTACTAACAACTATTTCGTTCTCATCTATCGCATTTATTATAAGACTTATTTTCCGCGCAGATGCTATATGCTCATCTAATATAAGATTGTATTCCCCTGTTGATACTGCAATAATGCGCTCGCAAAACATGGCGGCAAAACGCTCTAATAGCAAAAAAGCATATCGGGCCCACCCTTCTTTTTCCTGGAAAGCAAAACAATGTGGGGTATGAACAACTTTAAAGTTGAAAAACACAGAGGCCATTCTCCCTAAAAAGCCTGCTTTAGAACTGTGTGTATGAACGATATGAAAAGATTCTGATTTAAACAACCTGATTATCTTCCCAAAGGCCGTCAAATCACTTAGCATAGATATACTCCTTTTCATGGGTATATTATAGACTTTTATACCCTCTTCTTCTAATTGCCTGGCATGTTCTATACTATTAGAATTTCTAAGATGAGATAGTGCTACCGAAACTTTGTATTTATCTTTTGGTAAATGCCTCGCTAGTAACAATACGTGTTTAAATGAGCCTCCAATAGTCGATTCTAAAATCAATAAAATGCTAATGCGTTCCATCATCCATTTTTAAAGCTTGTTGAAAAACTGAAATTAACTTGTTAGTACTTTGTTCAATACTAAAGAATGCTTCAACGGTTTTTCTTGCTTCGATAACAATATTTTTACGAAAAGCGGAATCTGCATATAACAGACGTATAGCATCCACAATGGATAATGCATTCTTTTCTTCCACGATCAGCCCGTTTACTCTATCATTCAACAACTCGGGAATCGCAGATATTCCTGTTGTGATCGTGGGTATCCCAGCAGCCATTGCTTCTAATAGAACATTAGGCAATCCGTCTCTATCTCCATTAGCAGTAACGAGGCACGGCAGAACAAAAAAATCGAATTCCCTATACAAAGCCTGTAGTTTATCCTGCGTTAACGCGCCTGAGAGATGTACCATTCCTTCCAGGGAGTTTTCCCGAATGAATTGTTCCAGTACATCGCGTTGGCCACCTTCACCAACTATCATACAATCTATAGTATAAGTTGCTTTAAGTATTGTCAACGCCTCTAATAAATAAATTAAACCTTTTTTTTCAACCAACCTTGCAATACTAAGTATTTTCAGTGTATTTTTTTTTTGAGGCAATCGCTCAGGTGTAAATGGCCAAAGATTCAAATCGATACCATGATAAATATGTATGACATCTTTCCGGCCGCTGATATTCGTTAAATAAAACTGATTAGACTGCGTGCAGGTAAGAACAAAAAGCGCACTGTTTATTTTTTTAACCAGCAAATTGTCGGGAACATAAATATCCTGGGCATGCGCGCTTACACTGAAGGCCTTACCTGTTAGCTTCGCCATTTGCATTGCCACATCTGCCGGCATAGAAGCAAAGTGCGCATGTATGTGCTGGTACTTTTCTTTTTGAAGTTTGTTGACAAAAAATATAGCTGTGTTGAAATATTTCAGTTGTTTACTCACCGAAACAATGTCTGTAAATATTCCGGAAAAACAAGCAATCAGTGACCGCACATAATTTAATGGTGAAACTAAAGATACCCGAATATGACCAAAAATACAACTAATACCCGATTCTGACCGATAGATTGTTACAGGTAATAAAGAATGTGCGCTTGGCAAATCTTTAACTATTACCTCCGGATGCCCAATAGAGCAGATATGTATTTTAACACCCTTGCGTTGCAATTCAAGAATCTCCTGCAGGATAAAATATTCCGAAACCGAAGGAAAAACCCCTAAAACATAAACAAGTTCCATTCTAAAAATAACTAAAAGTCCGGTAAGCAACGGCTTTATCCGAAGTAAAAATATAACAACATATAAAACGTTCCGCCTGCAATAAGGGCAATATCATTGATGCTCGTAGGGTTTATGAATGGCTGAATCACATAGATTTCAGGCAATGCCCTATCAAAGGTAACAACAAGAGCAATGCCTCTAATACGAAATCAAATCTTTCGTAAAGTGAGGGAAATGCAAATACAATGCCCATTGAGTATGCAGGAGAACATATCCTGTAAAGATATCTGCGAGATAACTCCCCCTAAGCATTCTATTGCCAAAAATGATACCGGATTAATTACAGCAAATTTAATTGAGGCGGATCTGTATATTAGAAATGCTTGTGATTACATTTCATTAGGACGTTACTAATTAGTCCGGTGATTGCAGCGCCTTCGTCATGAAGAAAAAAGTGGCCTCCATTAAAATAATGGAAAGCACAAATGCCGTTTGTATATATTTTCCAGTTATTGATTTGTTCCGCGTAAATTTCGTGATCCTCCTTTCCTAAAAAAATCGAGATATCACACTGAAATGGATCTGTTTTTTGTTCTGACAAATTAGTTTCTGATAATCTAAAATCATTTCTTAGCATGGGTAAAAAAAAATCTACCAGTTCTGGGTGGTCAAAAAATTCAGGTGGTGTTCCTCCAAGTTCGATCACTCTTAGTTTAAACTCATCATTATCCATTAAATGATAGTTTTTGTTCGGCCCGGTATATGGAGCAGACATACTAGAAAAAAAAAGATGGAGCGGTTGCCGGATATTTTTAACTGACTTAATTTTTTGGGCCAATTCATAGGCTAGTAAACCACCCAAACTATAGCCGAATAAGGCGTAAGGAGTATTTCCTATTTTAGCACTAACTATTTGATATAAATCATCAACAGCTTCCTGCAATCCAGCATATAATGGTTCAGAAATACGTGTTCCTCTCCCTGCTAACTCTACCGGGATCAATTCAACTCCAGAATATATATTTAGGTATGACTTCCATTTGTTAAATATTGAAGCAGACCCTCCTGCATAAGGAAAACAAAATAATTTTATAATTGACATAATATATAGTTTAACTTAATGCCAGGATGAATAATTCCGTACTACAGACAGCAGTGAGTTAAATTAGCCCCCTGCCATCTGAACCATCATCTAATTCAAATGCGGCCAAGTCATTTTCGCCCTCAATATTCCATTTTTGTCTGAATTCGCTAGTGAAGCCAGCTATCATCAGGGCATTACAATGTGTTGGTTTTTACAAATTCACTGATTAAAGCTTCCCTAATCAATGCTTTGGCGAAACATTCATTAGAATCGATAATCAGCATGCCATCTACTTCATTAGTTTTTAAAATCATTGACAGCTCTGTACATCCTAAAATAATGGCTTCTACATTCTTCTGCTTAAAAAACAATAACGCTTCATTACATAGTAACTGTGCCTCTTCTCTTATTATAGTCGGATTTGCTTTGATGCCTATTTCCAGATCATAAATCATTTTATGAATAACATTATTTTGAAAGATACGATCAGGAATTATAATTTCAAATCCCCGCTCCTGCAACAGGTTTTTATATACCCCAGACCTGTATGTACCATTTGTCACCATCAACCCTATCCGGGAAAGCTGCGAGTGATTTTTCGAAATGTGATTACATACTTCCAAAGGCATGTGCAGTAACTTTATCTTGCGGCCAAACTTACTGACCTCAGATGTTATGACATCAAAAATAGCTGCTGAATGAGACGTATTGCAGGCAATTCCTATAACCTCAGCTCCGGAAATTATTAATTTCTTAATGACATTAGCAATCTCATATGCAGGATTAATGGAAACCTGACCTTCTAAAAAAAGGGTTCTGTCTACCATATTTTTAGGAAAGGACATCAGAACTACAGATAGATGCTGCTGATCTGTAGTCGCTTGTGTATTGCCTATGAGCTTTTCGTAAAGTGCAATACCAGCCTGAGGCCCCATACCGCCTACAATGCCTATTATTTTAGAATTTTCAACATCCATAAGAAAATGGTGATCCTTAATTAAGAGCACTGGCTAACATTTGGTTTGCTATCGGGTTAACTGAGGCTAATATCAATAACAGAAGTTCGCTTAACAGAGTATTCTTCCAATTTCCCCTGGTTCAATTTTAAGATTCTGTCGGCAACGTCAAAATAATGATCATCGTGTGTTATCGCAATAACGATTTTACCTTTTTCACGCATCTCGGGAAGCAGTGTTCTATAGAAAAATTTACGATACTCAGGATCCTGATCAGCCGCCCATTCATCAAATAAATAAATTGGTGAATCTTCCAGATAACATAAAAGCAATGCTAATCTTTTCCGTTGACCTCCAGATAAATTGATTGTGCTAAATGTCCCATTGTTCAAAACCTGCACTTTGTCTTCTATATCTAGCAAATGCAGGTATCTTTTAATTTCAGCTTGTTTTTTTTCAATTTCAATATCATATATCTTTTCGAAAATATATAGCGGATTAAATACTGCAGAGAACATATCTCCAAGCTGTGAAGGCAACATTTCTTGACCATTAATAAATATTTTTCCTTCATCCGGTTCATAAAGACCTGTCAACAATTTTGCCAAAGTGGTCTTCCCACTACCATTCCCTCCGATAATAAACAGTATTTCACCATTATTTACTTCCAAATTAATAGGCCCTACTTCAAATTGATGTTCATTATCATATCGAAACTTTACATTTTCTATTTTGAAATGGTGAACAGTATTTGATTTTGGTAAAACATTAACCAAATCGATTTCACGATTTGCAGGGATATCCGTAATAAATTGTTGCACCCGGTTCCAGGCAATACGAAGACGCATAATAGCGGGCACTGATTGTAAAATTGCATTAACTGGTCCAATCAGATATAGAAGAACAATGATAAACTTTGTGATAACGGAACGTTGTATCTCTGGAAACAAAACCGGGAATGCAAAAGCTGCTGTGCCAAGTATTAAAACAAGAACGGTTTCTCCCACTAATGAAGCATTTACGTAACGAATAGATGCTGTTGATATCTTTTGCCGGTATTCATCAGCACTTTTTGCTACATCGTCCTTAAACAATACTTTTTTATTTAAGTGCAAACTTATCTCTTTGAAACCATCAATCATACCATTTAGAAGACGCATAAATACATTTCGACTATCTCTTGCCTCTTCGAAGAAATGATGAGTGCTACGGCTAACAAAGTAATAAAGAGTTGACAATGTGATTACGAGCGTAGTAGTAAGTGCTGTGGCCCAAAAAGCCATAGTAGCTAAATATAACATAGCCGCCATTGCTGTAAACAGATTGGTCACTAACATTATAAACATGTTTATTGAGTCCCCTATTGTGCCTATATCATCATTAAAAGTTGTATAAATTCTGCCTCTGTCAATTTTTTCAAATTTTTGATTGGAAGTTTTAAAAATTTTCTCAATCAATTGAATCCTTAAATCATAGATTAAATCCCTTGTTAGTTTAATAAGTTTTATCTGAACAAACCTTCTGCCCAACAAGTACACAAATAAAGTAAGCCCAAAATAAAAGATTAAAAAAATCATTTCAATATGACTGCTTAATCCAGATGTTATTAACAATATCAATACCATATTGGCAATTCCGGACAAAGCACTTATCAATAATAACTTGGGCAATGCACCTTTGCGTTTATCTTTATCTGGAAAAAATAAGGTTAAAAAATATGAAATATAGCTTATCGCTAATGCGCCCAGCATAAGCATAATCATAACAGAAAAACTCAATGGCATCCAAATCCTCATGGCATTCCATGTAAATCCTGCTATAGCAACTGGAGACTTATACAGTCCATATAAAAATGGAACTGAAAGAATAATTGAAAATATAGCGTTTCTTACTTTAGATAGATTTATACGCTCAGCTGTCCTGTTCTTCTTAATTATATCATAAATTATGTACCATATAAAAGCAAATACAGCAAGGATATAGCCAAGCAAGATCATCGAAGCCATGGAGTATACGCGGTCATAATTATCATTTGGCGTTATCTCTTTTTCTACTTCTTCACCAGAGAGTATTCTTAAAAGATTCATACCGATAATTTCAGTATAGGCGCTGTTCGAGTTTGCTAATATTGCAACTCCAAATTTTGCCCTAGAATTAAAACCGACAAAAGATGTAAAATTGGGATTTAACCCGCTATGAAATATCAGATTATCTCCATTCAGGGATTTATACCAGCCTGCAGCATATGAAATATTATTAACTGGAGGTACCATTTCATCACCCAGATGTGTTTGTCTCATAGCGAGTGTTAACGATGTGCTATCAATACCCATCTGATATTTAAGCCATTTAGCTATGTCTATTGAATTCGTTATCACATAGCCTGCCGCATTATTGCCTCTGAATACCGGGGCTACATATTTTCTAGGCTTAAAAAAACCAATCTTGTAACCGGTTGACATGTTGCTATCAATAGGAATTCCGATTGAAGTATAATTAAGTTGAAGAGGAACCAGAATTTGTTGCGTCAGATACGATTCAAATGATTGTTTTGTAACCCGCTCGATGATCAGAGCCAATATATCATAATCAATAGTAGCATATTCAAATTGCTTCCCGGGTAAATTATGTAATTTAACACCTACAACAGTCTTAACAGTTTGCTCAAGAGCGTCCGGTGCATTTGTTTGAGGAATTTTTGCGATGGTATTCCAGGGTATTCCACCAGTATGGTTTAGCAATTGCCTAATGGTAATATCTACTTTATTTTTTTTATAATAAACATTGAACCAGGGAATGTATTTCGACACATTTTCATCTAAATTTAAAGTCCCCTTTTCAGCAAGCTGCATAATCGCTAATGCGGTAAAAGCCTTACTACAAGAGCCCAACTGAAACAATGTGCTTTTAGTTACAGGAGTCTTATTTTCAATATCGGCATACCCATAATTCTTAAATAATACCTTATCGCCATTAATTATTACCAACGACAATCCTGGAATATTTCCTTCTTTCAACATTGTTCTCATTTCCTTTTCAATATTCTTTTCCCAATTATCAGGAAAGGAGAATGCACATGTATGGTGCAAAAGGAATACAATGATCAAAAAAATTCTAACTGTAAATTTTTTCATAGGAGATATTCTGCTTTTAAAGACAGTAATAAAACAGGTTAAAGGTCATTTAATCGAAGATTATCATATACCTGCCCTCATTATCAGCATATATATCATAAATGATAAATGCATAAAACTCCAAAATTTTAGGTGAAAAATTAATCTCATACCTGAACAATCCCAAGCATCAAACGATTTGAGAACAACTTTTTTTCAACAGAAATTATTCTTTTACATTACCAATCTGAATCCAGTTTATATTAAACTTTCCGGCGGAACAATATAGCCTTAATGTTTGCATACCTGCTGATAAGTTCATATTTGCTGTAACTGTTGTCCAGTTTTGAGACCCTTTTGTAGAACTAATATCTATATTTTGCAATACTGTTGTTTCTAATAGTATTTGAAACTGACCTCCTGATTCACTTGCTATCCGGCTAGCGAATGTATACATCCCAGCTTTAGGAACATCTATCCGATAGTCCATCCAACCACTTTGATTAATGGTCACCAGATTATCACTCCCACTCTGAACGCCTGCTGTATCTAATACCACTCCGCTCATAATACAATAATCATCTGCTTTAATTGTTAATACACTATCACTTATTCTCTTATAAATATATTTCAATCTATTTTTGCATAGTTTTATATTCTCTTCAATAGGCCATAGATTGAAATTTAATTCCTTCGCTTTTTCAAAATTTTTAAGTGCCGCATCATAATCAGATGTTTGCAAATAAAGCCCACCTAAAAGAGAATATACTAAGGGAGATTGAGGGTATATTTCCTTGCTATTTTCCAGTAATCTTTTTGATATATCTTCATTTTGGGGCATAAAAAGATCACCTAGCTCATTTAAAGTATTATAGCCTAAATTTCCCGTCTGCTTTAATTCGTTAATTTTTAAAAACATCTCATTAGCATTTTTATCATTATAGATTTTCCATAACTTAATAGCCATACTTGGATATTCCTCATTATAATCATATTTGAATTTGGGAGCGATATCCAATCTCACAGTTTCATTGCATAATTTAGTAGCCATTAATTTACCTCTATCACTATTTGTCAGGAACACGAATCCGCTCTTCTTTTCAATCGAATAAAACATCATATTTTTAAATCCAGGGTTAGATCCTCCATGAGAGATGATTATATCATTCGAGTTGCGCCATATTTCAAAACCAGGGCCATAATATACTGCTGTATCAATTTTATTCAATCTAACAATTGGCTTTAATATTTCTTTTATTACATTTTTTGATAAGTATTTTTCATTAAAAATGGCTATAATTAGCTTTGCATAATCTTCTGCAGTAATATTGTTTCCACCTGCCGGTCCCGGGGAATAATTTATATTTTTGGGGAACTCTTTCCCATATATATCATATCCAAAGGCATAATCAGAGGGTGTATTGGTCGCCTTATTAAATGATGTGTAGCTATTTTCCAATTTCAATGGTATAAGTACTCTTTCTTTAATGTATTCTTCATATGGCTTATTCAATATTGTTTCAACCACTTTAGCAAGATACATATAACCTTCACCTGAATAATTATATTCCTCACCGGGATTACTTATAATTTCAAGGGCGGCAGCGTTGTGATCAATTTTCCAATTCTCCAGGCCTGAAGAATGGCTAAGTACCATTCGGGATGTTATTTTTTTTATATCTCGAATCATAAGCGAGTGATTGAT
>Ga0206839_1116_pt1 | contig 18082 bp, 14 predicted proteins | sample Alteio_BWOrgCont_27_FD_152883 | JGI IMG/M metagenome (GOLD analysis project Ga0206839, IMG submission 152883) | Enriched cells from forest soil in Barre Woods Harvard Forest LTER site, Petersham, Massachusetts, United States -... | ecosystem: Environmental > Terrestrial > Soil > Temperate forest >... | reverse complement strand
TGATGTCCGTTTGCTTGATTCAAGTGGAGCAATCTCAAGACAAGTGAAACGGGTGCTTGAGCAAACAAACTTATTGTCCGAAAACGATAATCCTTATCTAACTGTCTATACGACCGGTAATGTAAATATTGCAAAAAAATTATTGCACGGTACAATAAAGGGGCATGAGTTGAGCTTTAAAGAAGCGAGGCTAGATATATGATTACTGATTGGCATAAAAAGAAAGTTGCACTCCTTGGCTTTGGTGTTGAAGGAGTAGAGACTCTGAAGTTTCTTTCAAAAAAAGGTGCATCAATTTGGATCTTGGATAGAAGACAAAAAGAAAGTCTTGATAACAATATTGTAACAGCTGCAGAAAAGTTGGGAGCGCAATTTATTTGCGGGAAAAACTATTTGGAAAAATTGGAGGAGTATGATGTTATTGTCCGTAGTCCTGGAGTGAAGAGATTGTTACCTGAATTACTGGAGGCAGAGAAGCAGGGATCAATCGTTACTTCACATATCAAATTATTCTTTGACCTCTGTCAGGCACTCATCATTGGTGTGACTGGCACAAAAGGCAAAGGAACGACATCGACACTTATTTATGAAATGTTCAAAGCTGCAGGAAAGGATGTTTATCTTGGGGGCAATATCGGCCTGCCACCATTATCTTTTCTTGACAAACTACAACCCTCATCTTTTGTAGTCCTTGAACTTTCAAGCTTTCAGTTACAGGATCTGACAAAAAGTCCACACATAGCTGTTATGCTCATGGTGACAAGCGAGCACTTGGATCATCATGCAACTCATGAAGAATATGTAGATGCAAAAAGAAATTTGCTCCGTTTTCAAACAGAAGAAGATTTTGCTGTTATTAATAGAGATTATCCTGTAAGCAATGAATCAGATGTCTATACTGAAGGAAAAGTATTTTATGCTTCTCGAGAACGTGAAACAAACAACGGATGTTTTGCTTTCGGAGGTAAAATAATTGTGCGTAGGAACGATAATGATGATGAGATTGTCAGAACCTCAGAGATAGCATTGATTGGCAAACATAATTTAGAAAATGTATGCGCTGCGGTGATGACTGCCAGGTTGGCAGGAATAAGTACAAAATATATGAGAGAAGTTCTTAAAACATTTTCAGGTTTGCCTCACAGGCTTGAATTTGTTGCTGAGATTGATGGTGTAAAATATTATGATGACTCGTTCTCAACGACACCAGAGACAACAATTGCTGCAATTGAATCTTTTGAGCAACCAAAGCTTCTTATTCTTGGAGGATCAAGTAAGGGCAGCGATTTCTCTAAATTAGGGAAAGTGATCCGGGAGTCAGATTCGATAAAGGCGATTATTGGCATAGGGGATGAGTGTGATGAGATAAAATCTCAAATTCCAAATCTTAAGTCGCAAGTTTTACTAGTGGAAGGTGCAGAAAGTATGCAGCAAATAGTGCGAGCAGCCGCAAAAATTGCAAAAAAAGGAGATATAGTGTTACTTTCTCCAGCCTGTGCAAGTTTTGATATGTTTAAAAATTACAAAGACAGAGGCGAAAAATTTAAAAAAGAAGTTCATCTTCTTACATGAAAAAGATATTTCAGTACTAGCATAGCCTTATAATTTGTGTTATACTGACACGGATTTTATGGCTACAAATGGTAAAAAACTTCACGCTGATTCTAAGAAAAGAGTAGTGAAATTCAAGCAAAAATTCTCCTGGAAAAACTTACTTCTTTATTTTTTCCTTATTGTTTTTGCCCTGTTTTTCTTTTCAGCATTCACTAGTCCTTATCAGGATAATACTACAGTTCCGATCTCAACGGTGATAAGTGAGGTTAAAAGCGGGCAAGTGTCAGAGATTGATGTAACATCTAGCAAAGTTGTTGTTACTGAAAAAAACGGTACGAAAGTGCAAGCAGATAAAGAAGATACGACAGATCTCTACACAATGTTTAGAGATGCAGGGGTTTCTCTTGCAAATGTTAAAGTAAATGTGCAGGATGATTCCAGTGTCTCAAATTGGATTAATATAATATCAGCTGTTTTGCCGGTACTGTTGATGATTGCTTTCTTCTATTTTATCTTTCGACAAGCGCGAGGAACACAGGAAAGTATTTTTTCTTTTGGTCAATCCCGTGCGAAATTGTTTAATCGTGATAACCCCAAGGTAACTTTTGCCAATGTTGCAGGAGTTGATGAAGCAAAACAAGAGCTTAGTGAAATTGTGGATTTCTTAAAAAATCCTGTGAAGTATAGGGTGATGGGAGCGCGTACTCCAAAAGGTGTTCTTATGGTCGGCCCTGCGGGTACTGGAAAGACGTTACTTGCTCGTGCAACAGCAGGTGAGGCCAATGTTTCTTTCTTCTCGATGGCAGGATCTGAATTTATGGAAATGTTAGTAGGGGTTGGTGCATCCCGTGTCCGAGATTTATTCAACACTGCGAAAAAAGCACAACCGGCAATTATCTTTATTGATGAAATTGATGCAATCGGAAGGCAACGCGGAGTGGGTATTATGGGAGGCCATGATGAGCGGGAACAGACCTTAAATCAAATTTTGGTAGAGATGGACGGTTTTACTCCAAATGAAAACGTAATTGTCATTGCTGCAACCAACAGACCGGACGTTTTGGATCCAGCACTTGTCCGTCCTGGACGTTTTGACCGTCGTGTGATGCTCGATCTTCCCGATGTTGAAGGAAGGAAGAAAATTTTAGCGATTCATGCTAAAGGTAAACCATTTGAACCAAAAGTAGACTGGGAAAAAGTTGCAAAAAGAACAGTGGGCTTCTCGGGAGCTGATTTGGAAAATATGCTTAACGAAGCAGCTATCCTTGCAGCTCGTTTGAGTAAAAAAGCAATTGATATGTCTGACCTTGAAGAATCAGCAACTCGTGTCAAACTAGGTCCTGAAAAGAAAAGACTCCAAACAGATCAAGATCGTCGTATGACAGCATATCATGAAGCAGGACATGCATTGGTCGGATGGGAAATGCCTCATATTGATCCAATCCATCGTATCTCAATAGTATCTCGTGGTATGTCACTTGGTCATACCATGACTGAGCCAATAGACAGAGTTCATGAAACAAAGCAAAGCCTTCTAGAGCAGATTGCTATGATGATGGGTGGACAAGTTGCTGAACATTTAGTCTTTAATGATATTACCACAGGTGCATCAAGTGATCTTGAAAAGGCTTCTCAGGTTGCTCGGGCCATGGTAACAAAATTTGGTATGAGTGATTTAGGTCCAATAGTATTTGATAGTGAGAAGAGTGTTTATGAGCAAAGTGAGATTTCACCTGAGATGGCGTCAAAAATTGATGAACAAGTGAAATTAATTTGTGATGAAGCATATTCTCATGCAACCAAAATATTAACTCGTCTACGTTCGAAAATGGATATTGTCGTTGAAGAGCTATTGAAGAAAGAAACAATTGATTCAGATGATTTTGTTCGTCTGATCGGCCCCAAAAAAGCACTTGCTACTGTTAAAGTAAAGGGTTAAGAGTTGTAACATCTTCCGCTTGGCACAAATTTTTATGTCACACTTCAAAAAATCTTTTTTGATATCTATGATAAAATTGATTTTATGAAAAAACTTCTTCTTTTTGACGGCAATGCCATCTTACACCGTGCTTATCATGCTTATCCGCCGTTAACTAATCCACAAGGTGAACAGATTCAAGCAGTCTTTGGATTCTTTTCTATGTTTTTAACTATATATACCGATCAAAAGCCTGATTATGTCGTGGTTTGTTTTGACCGGGGAGCGCCGACGTTCCGGATGAATATGTATGCTGGCTATCATGCACATCGGCCGAAAATGGCGAATGATTTTGTACCTCAAGTCGTGAAGGTACACGAAATACTTGAGAAAATGAATATCAGGACCTTTGAGCTTGATGGGTATGAGGCGGATGATTTAATTGGCACGATTTCGGTAGAGGCAGTGAAGAAATTTAAAGAAGAAGTTGTAATTGTTACTGGGGATCGTGATCTTTTGCAACTTGTTAATCCTCATGTAAAAGTACTTATGCCTGTTCTTGGTTTTACCAAAACAGCTCTTTTTGATGAAGCAAAAGTGGAAGAGAAGTATGGTGTACACCCAAAACAGTTTATAGACTACAAAGCTCTTATTGGAGACGCTTCCGATGGTTATCCTGGAGTAACGGGAATTGGTCCAAAAAGTGCCGCAAAATTATTACAAGAATATGGAACATTTGAAAAACTCTATGAAAGTGTTGGTTCATTGCCTGAAAAGATGGGGCTGAAGCTTGCAACCGATGCAGAACAAGCTGCTTTAGCAAAGAAGTTGGCCACTATAGTAATCGATGTGCCGATTCAATTTGATCTAACCAAATGTTCGTGTTCTGACTTTAATTTGAAGGCATTGCGTGAGGAGTTTAAAAAACAGGAATTTAAGAGCTTATTAACTCGTTTGGATACGATTTTTGGTAAAGAAGAAGAGCAAATGGGATTATTTTAATACCTATTCAAACACGAAGTCTCCTCTTGGAGATGCAACAATTTTTTCAAGAATCCCCCCCAGAAGAACTTGAGTCTCTGCTTCTGCTTTGTCCTTCGATACTTGGTTACGGTCATCAATCTTTGGAAGGAAAGCTATGCTCAACGGTTCAGCAGTTTTATCAATTAGACCACTTATTATGTGTAATTCACTCTCATATCCTGGATAATGTTGAACATCTTGGATTCTTGATCGCTGTGTTTCTTCTACTGCAGCTTTTTTTGTCATTGCTTGAATAAATATGTAACGTTCAGCATGCCCACGGGGAGGTAAATGGAAATCCATATCAGCAAGCATTGACCATCCTTCTACTTGTAACAGACGAGCCGCATCTCCAAAGGCAAGTAATCTAGGAGAGCCTGCTTGTTCATCTTTTACATATGTCAGAGTATCTCTTGTAAAACTAGTTAATAACCTTTGACACTTATCTTTATTTGATGCTACAACAGATTCAGGTATTTTAATCCGTATGGGCGGTTTCGATCGTCTCTCAGGTGTTGTCATAATAGCCTGTAATTATAATGCTTTATGGCCGATTGTCAATTACTATCTGAGATAGAGTATAATAGAGCTTGTGAAAGTTGCTATTGTTCATGACTACATCAAGGAATATGGAGGTGCAGAGAGGGTATTAGAAGCTCTTTGTGAAGCCTATCCTGATGCTCCAATTTATACAGCATTTTATAAAGAGGGATCGCCTGCATGGGAGAGATTTAAGCACAAAAAGATAATTTCTTCCTGGGTTCAAGATATTCCATTTTTTACAACCAAACTCCATAGTCCTCTCCGTTTTCTCGCACCACATATCTGGGGAAGTTTTGATTTTTCCACATACGATGTAGTTATCAGTTCTGCTAGTTGGTATGTAACCAAAGGTTTTCCAAAAATGGGAAACGCTATCGAGATTTGTTATTGTCATACTCCGCCGCGTTGGCTGTATGGGTATCGTACATCTGTTGAATGGCAACGGTTCTGGCCAGTGAAAGTGTATGGCATGCTCGTGGGCCATTTTATGCGCATGTACGATTTTAATGCAGCTCAACGAGTAAATTATTTTATCGCAAATTCTAAAGAAGTTCAGTCAAGAATTAAAAAGTTCTATCGGAGAGATTCAACTGTGATTTATCCTCCAGTAAGTTTAGATATGAGAAGTAAGGGGTTAGGTACGAAAAAAAGAGATTATTATTTCATTGTTGCTAGAATTGTCGGAGGCAAAGGGCTTGAACTTGCAGTTGAAGCCGCAAAAAGAACAGGTATTAAGCTTAAAATTGCAGGTGCTCCAGCTGGTTATTATACTGGTCATAAAAAATTGCAAGAAGAAGCAACGGATAATATTGAATTTCTCGGACGGGTCTCAGATAAAGAACTTGTTGATCTTTATTCTAGCGCAAAGGCTTTTTTCGCTCTGTCTACCGATGAAGATTTTGGAATTACACCTGTTGAAGCAATGGCTTGCGGGACACCTGTAATTGCTTATTATGGCGGTGGATATAAGGAGACTGTTGTGAGCGATAAGACCGGAGTTTTCTTTTATGAGTCAACTGCGGCGTCCCTCGCCGCTGCAGTTAAAAAGTTTGAAAAAATGAAATTTGATCCAAAAATATGCCAAAAACAGGCTGAAAAATTCGGTAAAGACCGATTTATTAAAGAAATAAAAGCATTTGTAGAAAGTAAAATAAAAGCATGAAAACCAGAGTTATAGTAACAACCCTTATTGAAAGAAACGGCAAGATTCTCCTTGGCCAAAAGCCAAAAGATATTGGACCATATCCAAACACTTGGCATTTGCCTGGCGGGGGAGTAAATCTCGAGACTGAATCGCTTGTTGAAGCTGTTAGTCGAGAAGTGAAAGAAGAGACTGGGTTGGATATTGAAAAATTGGAAAGGCTAAGTTTTGATGAAGATTACGAGCCAGATAAGTATGGTGAAATGACGCATTATGTATTTCTTGTATATAAAGTCAGGCCTAAAACCACGACTGCAAACGCTGCAGATGATATCATTGAACTTCAGTGGTTTAAAAAAACTGAATTAAAGAATATTCCGCTGACCCGGCCTTCTATTAAATTCTTTAAAGAAATTGGGTTACTCTAAAAAACTTAAAAGGATGGTACAATTACCGCATGCCTGAACTCCCTGAAGTTGAAACAATTCGCATCGGTCTGCAAAAATATCTTGTTGGTCACATTATTAAAGATATTACTATCAATCTTCCTAAACAGCTTTCAGGAGACACTAAAGCAGTTATAGGAGCGCGTGTTGTTGTTGTAAAGCGTTTTGGAAAAGGATTAGTTATTGAGCTTGATAATGGCTATAGCATTACTGCTCATGTCAAAATGACCGGACAATTGTTGTATAAAGAACCTTATTTATCAAAGCAAGTTATTGCTGGTAATGCAAAAGTGTCGATGACTAGTCTTCCTGATAAATATACACATGTAATTTTTTATCTAGATAAAGGTGCGATTTTATTCTATCGGGATGTACGGCAGTTTGGGTGGATAAAGATCGTCAGAAGCGATTTGGTGGCATCACAGCCATACTTTAAAAAGCTTGGTCCGGAACCTTTACGGGATTTAACTTTTGAACAATTTCAGGTTATTTTACAAAAAAGAAAAACACCAATTAAGCAGTTATTGATGGATCAGTCTCTTATCGCAGGAATAGGGAATATCTATGCCAATGACGCATTGTTCGTCTCCAGGATTCATCCACAACGTCCAGCAAACAGTTTATCAGAAGAGGAGCAAAAGAACTTATTACATGCAATTGAGCAAGTACTGAAAAAGGGGATTGAGGTTGGTGGAGCTTCTGAATGGTCATATGTGGACGCTTTGGGGAAAAGTGGCAGATATCAGAATTATTTTCAAGTTTACCGCAAGCACAGCCAGCCATGTCCAAGGTGTGGGTCAGAAATTCAAGTAATCCGTCTGGGTGGACGAGGAACATTTTTTTGTCCAAAGTGTCAGAAATGAGATTAAACGCGTTCTGGTGGCTCAGGTAACATCTGCCACATAAGGTCAAATAATTCTTTTGAATTTTTATAATAATGCATATTTTGTAACACAATAGCATCGATATCTGCTTCATAATTAACAATTGCAACTGTTCCATCATAAATAAGAATATCTTGCGAGCTTAATTGAATATTATTCTGCCTAATTACAGGATTATATTCCAGATATTAAGCAGAATTAATAGCTCTTGGCTACTAATATACTTCAAAGTATAATACTTGACAGTATACAAACGTTTTACTATACTAGTTACTAGTATGGATACTCCTACAACAAAATACCAATTTGTTAATCGCACCAAAGAATTGGAACACTTAGAAAAGCTGTATAAAGAGACAGAAAAAGAGGGACAGTTTTTTGTGTTATACGGGAAACGCAGAGTGGGGAAGACAGAACTCATTAAACATTTCTACCAAAATAAACCACATTTTTATTATCTTGCGTCTCGTATTGCTGCAAAAGATCAGTTAAAGACCTTCTCTGCTGTCCTTGCAGACTATCTCAACGAGCCATTTTTGAAAAACAGCCCGTTTGCAAACTGGCGAGACCTTTTTGATTTTCTTGGCAAAAAAATGCAGCAAAATACAACTCCTCAAATCTTAGTGTTTGATGAGTTCCCTTATCTCGTGGAAGGTGATGAAGGAATGTCGTCATATTTTCAATATGGTTGGGATGAATGTCTTAAAAATACAAAAACATTCTTAATTCTTTCTGGATCAAGTATCGGGATGATGTACAAACATGCCATTGCCTACAGTGCGCCATTGTATGGGAGAAGAACCTCACAGTTATTTCTCGAAGCTTTTACTTTCCAAGATGCGAAGAAATTCTATAACGATACTGACTTTGAAAAAGCATTTTCCTTTTATGCCATCGCTGGAGGAATCCCTGGATACCTGAAACAATTTGACCCGAAGCAGACACTTTGGGAAAACATCCAAGAAAAAATACTACCCAAAGGAACGCTGATGAATTCTGATCCAGAGCTGATTATTTCAGAGGAGTTAAACGAACCGCAACAGTACCTAACCATCCTTAAAGCAATAGGATCCGGACGAACAAAGTTCGCAGAGATTATCAGTGCCAGTAACTTAGCGCCAAACGTAGTAACTAAATACTTAGGTGTTCTTATGCAGCTTCGATGGGTGCGACGCGAAGTGCCTGTTACTGAAGATCCGGACAATAGCAAAAAGGGAAGTTACGTGCTAGCAGACTCCTATTTCCGGTTTTATTACTCATTTATTTTCCCAAATCAAAGCGCCTTAGAGAGTATGCAAGCAGAACTCTTTCTTAAAAAAATCAAAGAAGGGTTTCCATATTTTGTCTCAAAGATTTATGAGGATACGACTACAGAGTTTATCCAAACTGCTATGAGAGAAAAAAAACTTCCAACTTTTTATCAACTTGGCCGGTGGTGGGATAAAAACACAGAAATTGATTTAGTAGGCCTTAATAAAGATGACGATGCAATCCTTTTTGTTGAAACGAAATGGAATTCAAAACCAATTGGTACAGATATACTGGCCGATTTGAAAAAGAAATCACAACAAGTACAGTGGGGGAGTAAGGAAAGAAAAGAATACTTTGCCCTCGTTGCAAAAGGTGGATTTACTGAAGAACTCATACAACGAGCCCGGCAAGAAAAAGTGTTACTTATTGAGAAGGATACAGTTAAAAACGATTAGTTTTACTTTTAACAAAGATTGACAAAGTTTCTAACGGATTTTTTGGAGGTAGTCAAAATGCGGACTATTTTCTTAATGAAGATAGATATGAAGACAGAGAAAAAGCAAAAACCCGTAATTGGTAGTTTTGCTGCGCATTCATTTGACGAGCTGCAGCAATATCTTGAAAGAATATCTTTTGCCAGTTTCCATATCTGTCGGGCTGTGTTTTCTCCCTCGCAAGATAGTCACTGACTGCGTCATGACTAACACCTTCCAAGATTTGTCCCTGTATAATTTATCGGTGTATGGGTGGCTAGTCAATAATTTAGTTACTGTCAACAATTTCTGTGTCCGTTATGGAGACTGCAGTGGTAAGAAAATCTTTATAGGTATCTTTGGTTAAGCTCAAAGATAATTGGAAGGCTTTTTTTATGAAGTTTTTATTACTCTCCCTCTGAAAAAGAAACTGGCTAAGGTCATTCCAGAATGGTACCCATGAGTCGCTCTTTGCCAAATCATATTTTGTAATGAGTGAAAAAAAGTTTATGAAATGCGTGGCGATTTCTTTTTCAGGTTTCTTGTAGTAGGTGGCAAGCATAGCTGTTAATGGTGGCATATCCATGGCAGCAATGGTTCGTTCTACAATGAAAGACAACTCTCTTTGTTCCTGTAACACATAATATTCTACTGCGCTCTCAATAAAATTGTGGGATGTTACCCGTGCCCGTTGCTCATCAAGCGCAAATGCTTTCGAAACTAATGAAACCAACTCCTCCGTAATGCTGTTATACGCGTATCCATGAGTACCCTGGTAAGCAATATGGCTAAGAAAATCTAGAGAATTATGGTATTGAATACCAGTAAGTAAAGAACGCTGTTCTGGATTTGTTTCCTGCACGAATGAGCTGAACTTTACAATGCCGCTCTTTTTATGCAAATCGTCCCAACTGATTGCTGAAGTCAATGCAAAATCAGGCAAGATACTTCCTATTACCGTAAGTTTGTCAAGGTTTGGATTCAGTTTCCTTGCGTGATAAACATGTGTATGAAAAACCATAGCAAGCATATTATACTACGCAGCTTGAGTAGTTAATACGCTTGGTGAAAGTGCTCCTGTTAGAAGTCCATGCAGTGTTTCAAAAATATTGAGTTCTTGTTTCCTGGCTGTTTGGATAATTGACATATGCCGTTCAATACTTCTATCCCCAGCGAGAGATTTTGTTTCTCCACTGATTTTTCTGATGATCACAAACTCCCGCAAATCTTGTTCACACTGATTGTTGTGTATTGGGATAAACGGATAGTCAAGAAACAAAAGGAGCCTGTCACGTTTTCTCCTGGTCAGGGAGAGTTGCTTATCTAATGCTTCATATCCCGTTTCCAGACTGGTAAGCGTGTCAAACATCTTCCTCAGCGTTCTTTTCGCTTCCGTTGTGGGATTTTTTCCATAAGCTTTCGCCAGGTGGTAAAATTCCAATAGCTGGGTAATGACTCTCTGTAGGGTTTCTCTGTGACGCTTAAAGCGTGGTGTCAGTTTTAGGTAATGCCTGTCTTCATGTATCCAGCATAACTGTTTTTTCTTGTTTTGCAGTTTCTTTCCGTTTGGACTTGCATCATCGGATACAAATGGTTTCTTTCTTCCCTGTTTCCCAAGCAATCCGTTCATAACCTCAGCGTTATACAATTTCGTTACCTTAAAGATGCTTAAAAACTTGTTACCTAAAAAGTGCAGATGCTGATTAGTGAGTTTGCCTGTTGCCAACTGCTTCCGTTTTGTGCCTGTCGCATCTGATTGGACATACGAACTCTGCTTGATGCCAACAGTTCGCAAGTGCGTGTATGCTGGCTGTAATTTTTTACTGTTTCTTTGCAGAATTGCAGTGAGTTGTCCGTAGCTGATTTGTACTCCAAAGCCAGTAAGAAAATTGTATAGCAGTGGATGGGTAAACCGACAGGCAAATTTGAGGAAAGATGCGAGTGATTGGATACTGCTATCAAATGACAGCCCTTTAATATCTTGAGGAATTTGTCTAGCGAATACTTTACCGCACGATTTACATTTTTTCTTCCTTCCGTGATAGGCAGTATTATTCCGTTTGATGAGAAGTCCTTGAACGACTTTTGTGGTTGTGTTAATTGTTTCAAACTTTGTTGAACCACACTCACAGATTGCAACTTCGGATAGCTGCACATGCTGGTCAATCTCGATCGGTTTCCTTTTGGATTTATGCCAATGTCTCTCTTTTTCTTTCATAAGTTTTGTTGCGGAAAAAGATTGGCTTTGCGTTTTAAACTGTGGTTTGCGGGGTTGTTGTTTCAAGAGTGTTATCTCTTTTTCCAAAATGGTTATCTTTTCCTCAAGAGTTTTTATGTGCTGTGTCTGCTGCTCAATGATATTCAGCAACTGAGTGATTATTTTCTTTGCTTCTCGAATATCATATATCCCTTCAACATCGGGCAGTTGAGTAGTCATGTATTAACTGTATCATATCCCTATAGTTTTTTCTTGCAATTTGGCTTTATTGACTGGCTACGTGTATGGAGGAGATATTCGATATACTGCTTCTTTGTTACTATTGATCTACTAAACCTATAGTTTTACGTATAGTCCCTTGACAATAGAAAAATATATGATACAGTATGCATCGTTGAGTGAGCTGATTCTAAATAATTTCTTTCAAACACCCTCAGGGTGTATACGGAAGAAATCATATGGAATCAGCAGATGATCCTTTATCTAATACGATCACAAGCTTAGCGTTACTGCATCAAATCCAGCAACAGCTTTTTTCACATACTCATTTTTTACTCCTTTATGTAGCACATCTATTCTCTTTACCTGTAACAAAATTGCTGTTATATCAGATTTCTACCCATCTTGCACCAGCACAGATATGGTCTCTCGTTCTCTCTGGACCGTTTCTTGTTCTATTCCTCTTTTTGATTCTATTGAGACTTTTGAAAAAATTGCTCCATATCTTTTTCCCCTTTGTCTGGACAAAACTCCTTGATAAACCTCAAGAGTCAACCTTTCTTGAAGTGACATTTCCAAATGACACTAATAAATCAGCATATGCGACACAACAGTTATATAATCTCTTGCATAGACTTGCTCAGCCGAAAAGTTATCTTGCCCTTTATATCAAACGAAAAATAACGTTTTCATTGGAAATAGTTTCGAGTAAAGAACAGGGGATACGATATCTTATGGTTGTGCCAACAGACACTAAAGAAATCATTAAACGGAATCTCCGTTCCTATCTTCCGGGAGTTGAAGTAGCAGAAGTAAATGATTATTTACCAAGTCATACAGGTTTTACTCAGAGACAAAAACCGACAAAAGCATATTGTAAAAATGTGACGATCGAAGAACTTAAATTTTCTGATCATTTCCTAAAGCCGCTGGCCTCACAAAAAGTACTTACACAAAATGATCCTGCCTCATATCTCACTGGTAATATGACCAATCTTTTGGATGGAGAGATTGTTGCTTATCAGCTTGTTATAACACCTGTTGTTCCGAAGATGCAAAAAGAAGTGGGACGGAACATTAAAGATATTACACAAAAAATAGATAACGGAGAATCAATTGAGCGTTCATTAACCAGAAATTTCTGGTTGCAGTTAGTTGAGATCGGAATTATTGCACAACTCTGGCGTCTTTTAAAAATTGAATGTCTGCTGTTAAGTATATTTTGTAAAGGTGTGGTAGCACTCTGTAGTGCTATTATGACCAGTTCTGGCACCACAGGCACACTTGGTTATGGTTCTTCCATGCCGTATGCCTTCCCTCAGCTTCATGAGTCTTTTGAAGGGGAAAGGGAACTAAAAGCTGTTATCAAAGAAAAACTTTCTCAGCCACTGTTTGAAGTAGCAGCACGACTTGTGATTGTTAGTGACGAAAAACAGGAAAGAGACCAGCGAATGCTAGGACTTGTTTCAACGTTTGTTCAAATGAAAAGCAGCTATCAATCACTTGTTACAAAAGGCAGTTTCTTTCCTAAACAGGCAACCGTCAAATTCAGGATGCAAAAATTTATCCAAAGACGTCTTTCTCCTGGGTCACCATACAATCAAAATCCAATAGCCTCAAGTAGTGAAATAACAGACTTATTTCATTTCCCATACCTTGACACAACAAAAACAGAAGATATGGAAAAAGTCATAAGTCCACAACTTCCTGTACCGCTTCTTGTGAAAAATAGTGAAAACGTAGATGTGGTTATTGGTGAAAATACCTATGGCAATAAAACTCATCTCATAGGACTAAGTGAAGATGAGCGTTCAAGGCATATGTATATGATAGGACAAACAGGCTCAGGAAAATCAACAGTAATTTTTCATAGTGCAAAAGATGATATTCAAAAAGGACGTGGTGTCTGTGTCATTGATCCTCATGGCGATTTAGCCGAAGATTTACTCAACGTCATCCCGGACAGCCGTATGAATGACGTTATGTATTTCGATCCGCTTGATATAGAAAACCCCATACGGATTAATCTGTTGGAGCTTACTCCAGGGCTCACTGAAACAGAAGCACGACTTGAAAAAGAAATTGTCTGTGAGAATGTGATATCAATATTCAGAAGAATTTTTTCAGAAAGTGAAAATCAGGATGCTCACCGAATTGAGCATATCTTCAGACATGCCATTTATACAGCATTTTATGTTCCGGATGCAACACTTTTTACCGTCTATTCAATATTAACGAATCAAAAATTTCTAAAGGAGGTCTTAAAAAAAGTTGATAATCAGTATCTCCTGGATTTCTGGAACGAGGAATTCTCCCTGGCAGGGGAATATCAAATCTATAAAGCAATCAGTGGAGTGACAGCCAAAATCAGTAGATTTTTGTTATCTGAGATTACGCGTCCAATATTTAATGCACCACATTCTTCTGTCAATTTTGACCAACTGCTTGATCAAAAGAAAATTATTCTTTGTAACCTGTCTCAGGGAAAACTGGGAGAAGACACTTCAAGACTTATTGGAACGACCATAATAGCTAAAATTCATCTCACAATGTTAAAGCGTGCCAGAATGAAATCATCTTTGAGGATGCCATTCTATTTCTATATCGATGAGTTTCAAAAATTTGCAACACCTTACTTTACTAATCTGTTAACCGAAGGACGTAAGTTTGGACTGAGGGTGATCATGGCTGAACAATCAACCACACAGCAAAAAGACGCACGTGTAACACAAATTATTCTTGCAACAGTTGGAACAAAGATATGTTTCAATACGGCAAGCCCTGTCGATGAAGACTTACTGCTGCCCATATTTAGACCACATATTGCACAAGGAGCGCTTTTAAATCTTCCACGATATCATTTCTATATAAAACTCGGCTCAGTTGACCCACAAGAGCCCTTTTCCGGAACAACCTTTCCAGTAGACTATGAGGTCGATAATCGCAAGGTAGAACGCATTATAGAGGCATCTCGTACCATGTATGCAACCAAAGCGTTGCCTGAAGAAAGAGTCCCTTTACCTACAATAACCACCAGGCAAAAGGAGACAAAGGGCGAAAAAAATGATGACACTAAAGAAATTGATGCAATTATGGAAAAAGTGCCTGATGTGATAAAGAAAAATAAAAAAAGCAAAGAGACAAAATGAACAAATGCTCTATGAATACAATGCAACAATATAATAAGAACAAACGATCGGTAATTGGTTTGTCCATGAGCAATCTGTGTAGATCGACGAATGCCGTTTTATGCAGTCATTATCCATTAACACATCTTTTCAGCATCCCTTTTACTCTCCCTTTACATCCTTTCAAAGAAAGGAAACATAACATTTTTCATATGGTAACGTTTGCTTACTCTTTTTTGATGACGAAGTATGTCCAAATTATTGTATATAAAAAGTGCTCAATCAGCTTTTTTATCCCAATTTTTGACTTAAAAACAGTGGTCGTCGACAACCACTGTTTTTAGCCATTTTTGAAGCTAATAATTCGTTTTTCTTTTATTCTATCTCTCTATAGAGAATAAAGAATATAACATACTATGAATAATACAATAGGGCGTCAAGATGAACACTTGCAATTAAAACCTAAGCAGAAAGAAATAATCGATCTTTTAGTCAGGTTCCGTTATCTTACTATACAACAAATACAAATACTCGTGAATCATAAATCAAAAGAACGGATTCGTCTCTGGCTAAATGATTTAGTTGATAACCATGTTCTCTTTAGATTCTTTGAAAAAAAGTTTGGATCAAAACCCTCCGCTTATTGTTTAGATTATGGGAGCATCGGTTATTTGAAATCCTTTGACAGTAACAATGCTTCTACCCATTGGGTTTATTTTGAAAAGAACCATTCAGATAACTTCAGGACTCATTGCATGTTTCTCTGCAATCTTTACCTCTCGCTTCGTTCACTAGCCATGAGGAACAATACAGAACTCCTTTTTATGACACAAACAGAATTGAAGAAATATCCAAAACTGATTCAATTACATCCTGATGCCTTCTTTTATATAACAGATCAGGATGATAAGAAATATCCCTATTTCCTTGAAGTATTTGAAACCAGAATGATACGATTACTCTGTCGAAGATTCTATAAGTATCTGAATTATTATAATAGCCATCATTGGCAAAGGAGAACAGAATCACCATTTCCGGTTGTCATCTTTGTTTGTCCTGATGCTTACATTAAAAAGCGCATCCATACATTTATTCAAAAACAATTGAAAGTCGATTCACCGAGTTTCTATCTGACGACGAAAAAGGATATGCAAGATTCCGGTCTTTGCGGTGAAGTACTTGATAAAGTGAAAAGAGAATGACGATTGAATTATTCCTATTAGGATTCTTCATAATCCTCAAATGTTCACCTCACTCGAGTATCGGTTCAAATAGTCATCCTGTAGGGTTCTATTAAAGTTATTAATACCGTCGGGGTAGGAGATAGCTTTTATGCAGGATTTATTAAGGATATAGTGATAAGAAAAATCTAAGACTATGTATTGAATTATGTTTGCGTAACTGTTGCAACAAAGATCTCAACGTTAGGTACGCCTATAAATTAGTTATACATTTTTGGAAGAAGGTAGCTAATTTGTAAGTCTTTATATTTTTGGTTCGGGCAGGAGGCGCCAAAGGAGATCAAAAAGCTGGACTGAATTGTTGTAGTAGTCTCTGTTTTCGAGCACTACACCTTCTACACTATTTTTATCTCGAATATTGATAATTGCAACCTTGCCATCATAGATAAGGATGTCGTTGGAAGTTAATTTTACATCATTTGGAAGGAATTTATAATGATACCCCTTATGTTGAGAATGCATAGTCATTTGCTTTCTGGCAACCTTAGTATCTTCAATAATTTCAAATATTCTAAGCCTTTTGTTTTGAGTTAAAGCATTCTCAAATAATTGAGCATTTTCAGGAAATACATTCACTGCCTGCACGGGGTTAAAATATGAACGGATTTCTTTGGCCTTAAACATGTCACTATAGATCGCTCTTGCTCCATTTTTTCCTTTATAGTATTTCATTTCTGACTGTAAAGAGTGATCCTGTGTGGAGATCGAAGAATTAAGTAGTGAAATAACTGAAGGTAACTTTTCCTGTAGCATGCCTATTTGAATGGCTTTTTGTTCTACAAGATTGTGTAAATAATCTGGAGAATTTGCTGCTATTTTATTGGTAGAGCCTTTTACTTTGGTAATGATGCCTTTTAGAAGGAGGGAATTGATATGTGCATAAGCAGCAGTTCTATTTGTATTTGACTTTTCCGCTAACGCTGCGACAGTTATCGGACCTGATTTTAATAAAATAATATAGAGCTTCGCTTCAGTTGCAGAAAAACCAAGTTGCTGGAGATATGTGAGTACATTGTTTATAGAGTTCATGAGACATATTCTACTGTTTTTACTGAGTATTTGGGTTTTTCGGGGAGTAATTTTTTAATATAATAGTCAACTCCTTCATTCTCCGCTCCTCCAAAATAGATTTTGTGTATTCCACTAAAAAACATTTGTTGAAAAACGTAATGATCCATCCATTCTGTTATACCAGGTTGATTCTTCGCTGTAACGGCTGTATACAATCCCACTTCTTTTGGTGAAAATTTTTCAATAACATATAATCCCTGAACACGTCCTTTATATAAAAAAACAGTAATTTGATACCGATTATCTTGTCCATGACTATATAAGTAGGCAACTATAGGTAAAAAGCTTTCGCATTTTTCTTCATCTTTTTTAAAAAATTTCAGTACTTTTTCGAATGGGATTTGTGATAAATCTTCAATAATATCGAAATGTAAATCTAACTTTTTAAATCTCTTTACTTTTCTAAAAAATCGTTTTGCCTTATGATTTATTGAACCTTCCGGTGAAATAAACAATTTTGGCAGGTTTAGAACAGTTTCTGCGCATGTATCATCCTCTAGTTCAATTTCATTCAAATGTGCTGTTTTGTTATAATGCAATTTAGGATATTTTCTTTTTGAAAATTTTTTTATTAAAATACGGCATCCAGTCTTTAGAGAAATTTTTTGACAGAATGACTGCAATATTTCTCCTTTTGTTGTGTCACGAATAGGCGTAATATAAATTATATTATGTCTATAGCCAATAATTGCAGCGACTTCTTTAGTGATAAATTTATAGCCAATAGAACCACCCTTACCATGAGATGCACGTAAGAGATAAAAAAAACTTTGTACATATTCTATAGAATCTTTTAGAAAAGCTGCTCTTAACAATTCTTCATCTTCAACAGATAAAGGTGTTATACCTGGTATCTCTAGTAATTCTTTTTCAGTAGATTGCACGGTGGATAACATAGCGGTAATTACTGTTTAGTATTTACAGTTTAAATAATTTTAGTCCCCTTTGTATTATTTGTTCTTATTTCTGGTA
>Ga0206839_1115_pt1 | contig 18234 bp, 18 predicted proteins | sample Alteio_BWOrgCont_27_FD_152883 | JGI IMG/M metagenome (GOLD analysis project Ga0206839, IMG submission 152883) | Enriched cells from forest soil in Barre Woods Harvard Forest LTER site, Petersham, Massachusetts, United States -... | ecosystem: Environmental > Terrestrial > Soil > Temperate forest >... | reverse complement strand
GATGTGAAATGACTCAGGCGGTGATCACAGTGCCTGCCTATTTCAACGATTCTCAACGACAAGCCACCCGGACCGCAGGGCGCCTTGCCGGATTGGAAGTTCTTCGGATTATTAACGAGCCTACAGCAGCTTCTCTGGCATATGGTCTAGATCGAAAAAAACAAGGACTGATCGCTGTTTATGATCTGGGCGGGGGTACATTCGACGTTTCAATTTTGAAACTTCACGATGGGATTTTTGAAGTACTTGCTACGAACGGAAATACGGCCCTAGGGGGCGATGACCTGGATCAAGCAGTCGTATCGGTCTCTGTAGATGAGATTCGAAAACAGTGGGGTATTGATCCCCTTGTGGATATTTCGATGCGTGCTTCGCTGCTAGAGGCCGCCGAGACTGTGAAGATTGCCTTGTCCCAGTCCTCGGAGGCGACGTTGAAGGTCCAGTTACAATCGGGAGAAATCTATTCCCGAAAGTGGACAGCAGATGAGTTTTTCAAGCTTGTAAACCCCGTATTGGAACGAACCCGAGAGCCGTGTTTACAGGCCCTTCGAGACGCTGGACTGAAATCGAGTGATCTCTCCGATGTCGTCTTGGTAGGGGGACCGACGCGTTTGAAAGTAGTCCAGGAGATTGCCCAAGATATCTTTGGCAGGTCCCCCAATACGTCGGTCCATCCGGATGAGGTAGTGGCAGAAGGGGCGGCGATTCAGGCCGATATTCTGGCTGGCAATAACAAGGATCTCCTTCTTTTGGATGTGGTTCCTCTTTCGTTGGGTTTAGAAACGTACGGCGGTTTAATGTCACCTCTGATTCCAAGGAACACGCGGATACCTACCGTTGCTCGTGAGATGTTCACTACCTTTGTGGACAATCAAACTGGAGTAGATGTTCATGTTCTCCAGGGGGAGAGAGAGAAGGTCGAAGACAATAGAAGCCTGGCTCGCTTTAAGCTGAAGGGAATTCAGCCGATGCCGGCAGGAATGCCGCGGATTGAGGTCATGTTTTTGATCGACGCCGACGGGATATTGCAAGTTGCTGCAAAGGATCTCCAGACTGGAAATGAACAATCCGTTGAAGTCAGGCCGAGCTACGGGCTGACCGATGTCGAAGTGGAAAAAATGCTTGCGCTTACGATGGAAGACGCTAAAGCTGATATCCGATACCGTGAGTTGATTGAGGCTCGGAATAAGGCCGAGCCGGTCCTAAGGGCGACAGAAAAGAAGATTTCTGACGCGGATCGTCTCCTGGCTCCGGAGGAGGCTTCCCAAGTCCATGAGGCTGCGAAAAGATTGAAGCTAGTGTTGAACCAGGACGATCCAGCCCAGATTTCAGAAGCTGCGGATCAGTTGAACCGGGCGACAGTACGGCTGGCCGAACTGATTGTGAAGGAGACGCTATCAGGTGGTCGGTCGGGTCAGAGTGTGCGTTAAGGATTAAGAAGGGGTCGAGAGAGCTGGGGCTACGGCCTTACGAGATGAGGAGTAGAATATGCCGAAAGTCACGTTTTTACCGATGAATCAAGTTTGTGAAGCAAAGGACGGGGAAAGCATCCTGGATGTTGCGATCAATTACGATATTCCAATCCAACATGCGTGTGGCGGGTTCTGCGCCTGCACGACCTGTCATATTCAGGTAAAATCAGGAATGGCTGGCTTGTCTGAAATGGAGGACGAGGAAACGGATCGCCTTGAGAAGGTTGCTACCGATATGAGGGAGAATTCTCGACTCGGGTGCCAGGCTAAGGTTCATCAGGACGTTGTGGTTGAGATTGTGAATCTTGATTTTTAGGGGGACTGGCGCATTATTGCGCTAGAAAGTTCATACTATTGATATTATTGAAATAATTACCATGGCTAAATGGCGATTGTAACACAGATTATTTACTGATAATATTAAGAGTAGGTGATGGTATGAAAAAAAACCTGACGGCAATTGGCTCCAGCCTGGGATTTATTATTGATAAACCGATCGCTGAGCTTTATCAACTTGATCGCAATACTGTGGTTGAAGTGACACCTAAAGAGGATGGCTTGAACATTCGCTTTCTTAAAGAGAAGGCACCTCGTGCTGATGATGATGAAGTGATGAAAGCGGCTAAAGATATCAACAAGCGTTACGGCAAGATGATGAAAAACTTGGCGAAATGAGTGCGAACTACAAATTCCTGACGTTTGACCAAGTTATTTCGCTTCACCAACTTCAAATTGATCAATTTGGAGGTTCTCACGGCGTTAAAGATGAAGGCTTGCTCCTATCAGCGCTGGCTCAGCCCGAATCTGGTTTGGGAAATGAGTACTTTCACAAAGACATCTATGAAATGGCGGCCGCGTACCTTTTTCACCTCGTGAAAAATCATGCTTTTCATGATGGCAATAAACGGATCGCAGCGTTGACAGCAGCTGTTTTTCTGCAAATCAATGGCCTTGAGGTGAAGGCCGATGAAAATGAATTCGAAAGACTCGTTTTGAATGCGGCCCAGAGCTTAGTGACCAAAAAAGAGATTGCCGAGTTTTTTAAGCACAATACGTTAAAGGCTTAGTTTCGGTAGGGAAGTGAACTTTATGTATGCACTACCCGCCTTATTGGTAAGCACTCGAGTGGGTGCTTGTCGACAGCCCTTAAGGAAGTACTTACCGTATTCATGTAATAATAACTGGCCGCTCTCTCCTAGCACTCTTCAATAGTATCTTCGAGCAAGGTCCATTCGTCTTGCCCGTTGCTAGTTAGGCTGGATTCGGCCAGATCCTGATCATTCCTTTCAATCAAAGTGAATTCCTCAGAATCTTGATCATTGCTGGATTGCGTCAGATCTTCAATCAAGGTGAATTCTAAATCCTGATCGTTGTTGCATTCAACTGAGTTGAGTTCTGCTACACCCTGATCACTGTTTTCAATTAAGATGAATTCCTCCGAAGTCTGATCATCAACCCGAAGCCTAAGAGCATTTTTTTCCGTTTGTTCTAAGAATGCTTTGTACTCATTTGCAATTTCTTCTAGTTTTGTCCGTTGTATGAGCTGTTTTACAGCAACTTCTAGTACCGATTTTTTCACAGCAACCCAAGAACCACGCTTAGATACGTTAGCGTTGCCGACTTCAGTCGAGGTAGAAAAATTGTCTTTAGAAATGATTAATTCTTTTTTAGACCAACATGCATTGAGGTCACCATTTCTAATAAGAAATCCTTCATAATTAGGATTATTCCAACACTGACGAGTTATGCTTCGTTGAGCTATTCGTTTTAACTTTTCCCCATCCGAGTGAGAATCAGTTCCATCGAAAACGGTGTCGACAATGTAGTCCCGACAGGCTCCAGCAAAGAGCTTTCGAAGAGACGGATTTGCTTCCGCCCCTATTGGAGCCGCCAGCGATATAAGCAAACCTAAACTTAAAACGGAAACTTTTCTCATTGATATTTCTCTTTAATTTTAATGAATATAATTTATTATTATATAATGTGTCCCGGTAACATACTCCAAAATGAATAAAAAAACAAAGCCATTTTCAATCTTCGTACTCTTGTCATTCTTTCCAGGATGTCTCAATTTAAGCGCTCCGGATCCAAAAACCCAAGCAGTTGATGTGTCAAAACATTCTAGTGTCGCTCAAGCATCGGGCAAAACATTCGCGTTTCGCCTTCCTGCCGAACCGGAAACTTTGGATTGGAATCGCGCGCACACGCCGGTAGAAACACATATTCTAGTTAATCTCATGGAAGGCCTGATGGGCCTAGACTCAAAGCTTCAACTAGTTCCGGCCATCGCGGAAAGTTGGAAAGTGAGTCCGGACGGAATGACTTACATTTTTAAACTACGATCCGGGGTCAGATGGTCAGACGGGGTTCCTCTCAAAGCTCAAGATTTTGTCTACAGTTGGAAGCGATTGCTTTCTCCAGACACTGCGGCCGCTTACGCCTATTTGCTCTACGATGTGAAAGGGGCAGAGGATTTCAATCAGAGAAGACTTTTAGATTTTAACCGAGTCGGAATAAGAGTTTTGGACGATCAGACACTGACGGTGAATCTGGTGCATCCCGTGAGCTACTGGGCGTATATTCCGACTTTCTGGGTGACTTTTCCCCTACGCCAGGACTTGGTCGAGAAATACGGTGCTGGTTGGGTTAGCCCGGAGCATATGGTAACTGTCGGTCCTTATACCCTAAGCGAGCATAAAATCGATTCAAAAATAGTTCTCAAGTCAAATCCAAATTATTATGGATCCCGCGGAAATGTGGATCGAATCGTAGCGCGAATTATCCGTGACGATTCAACGGCTTTGAATCTCTATGAGTCTAGTGCAAATAGATTCGGAAATTTGGATTTTCTGACGGATATTCCGTCCTACGATTTGGAGAGGTTGGAGGGACGAAAGGATCTAGTCAGCTTCCCTTATCTTAAAACCGTGTACCTAGGCTTTGTCACTACTCCTCAGGCGCTCTGTGATACTTGTGATCAGAACCAACTCAGAAAGTCTCTTGCGATGGCGATCGACAAAACTAAGTTCGGGATGATTCTGCATGGAAACCAGGTGCGTGCGTCTTCTTTCGTCCCCCCTTCGATGATGGGATTTTCGGAGGACGCTGGTCTTCCCTATGATCCTTCTCGGGCAAGGAAGGAGTTGGAAGCAGCCATGAAAGATTCGGCTCGGGAAGGGGGCGTCGGCCCTCACAAAAGTAGCTCGAAAACTCCTGCCGGTTTACCGAAACTCAGTCTTTTGCTTCTCAATTTCGACAGGTCGCTGATCGTTGGCCAATACATCCAAAATGAGCTGAAAAAGAACCTGGGTCTATCCGTAACTTTGGAGCCTTTTGACAACAAGACTTATCGAGCCAAATTGGATTCTCACGAGTTTTCTCTTTTCCTGACAAGCTGGTCAGCGGATTATCCTGATCCAGATAATTTCCTTTCAATCTTTCTCAGTACTAGTGGGAACAATCGAACTCTTTGGAGGAGCGCCGAGTTCGATGCAAAAATAAACAGCGCCAAGTATCTGAGGAGTACAGACGAGCGGGAAAAGCTTTACCTGCAGGCACAAGAGCTCCTTCTTAATCATTCGGCAGCTATCATGCCACTCTATTATGACAAAAATATAGCTCTGGTTCGCCCTGGAGTTCACGGAGTTGCTCTTAATCCGCTCAATTATCTTTTTATTAAGAACGTAATGCTAGAGGAGAAGTAAAGATGAGGAAAGACGGCTGTCGCGGCTCCTTCTTTCGGGTGTCGATTCCGGGTAAGTACAAGGTTGCAATTTTAATCATGTCCAGCTCCTTCCTTCTGTCTCTGATGAGTCCAGACGTTCAAGCGCAAGTGCCTCAGACAGGCTCAAGCTCCCAGTCAAAAAATACGATCCGTTTCCGAATTAGAGGAGAACCTGAAACGCTGGATTGGAACCTCGCGCACACTGAGGTAGAAGCCTATCTATTAATGAATCTCATGGAAGGGCTCGTCACTTTTGATTCCCAAGGGAAGGTAAGAGACGCACTGGCCGCCAACTGGGATGTCTCCTTAGACGGCAAAGTCTACACATTCCACCTGCACCCGGGAATTAAATGGTCGGATGGTGTCCCCCTGCGAGCGGATGATTTTTTGTACAGCTGGAAACGCCTGCTGTCGCCAGGAACCGCGGCTTCGTATGCGTACTTTCTCTTTGATATCGAAGGAGCCCAAGCCTTCCATCAGGGAACTCTCCAAAACTTCGACCAAGTGGGGATCAAGGTCTTGAATGATCTCACGCTTCAGGTGAAATTGAGCCAACCGCTGCCCCATTGGATCAATGTTCCTGCGTTTTGGGTGACTTTTCCAATGCGGCAGGATGTCGTCGAAAAATACGGAAGTGCTTGGGATACGCCGGGGCGGATGGTCACTTTAGGCCCTTACAGCATCGTCTCTCATCAATTGAATTCTAAATTTGTTTTAAGGGCTAACCCCGGCTACTACGGGAAAAAAGGCAATGTGGACCAGATCGAAGCGGTTATCGTAGAAAACGACACCGATGCAGTCGCGTTGTTTAATTCTGGAAGATTGGACGTGGTGACTGATTTGGAAGCAGTCCAGATCAACGCTCTTCAGGACAAATCCAAACTCAAAACATTTCCATCTCTCAAGACCGCCTACTTGGGATTTGCAGTGGAAAAATACCCTGTTTCTAGTTTGAATTTCAGACGCGCTATAGCAATGGCAATCGATAAAAGTAAGGTCGTCACGATTTTGAAGGCAGGCGAAAGGCCAGCTACTTCCTTCGTACCGCCCCCGTTAAAGGGGTACACCCCCGGCATTGGGCTTAGATTTGATCCGAACCGGGCAAAGGCAGAACTCAGGTCCTCTGGTCTCGGTTCAGGAAAAATCATTTTGGACTATCTTCTTCCGAATTGGGATCAAGCTGACGCAGTTGCTCAGTGGGTCAGAAGCGAATTACAAAAGAATCTTGGGATTGAGGTGGTGCTCCACCCCGTTGATAACAGAGCGTTCCGAGAAAAACTGGACCTTCACCTTTTCCCTCTTTTTCATTCTTCTTGGATTGCAGATTATCCCGATTCGGATTCTTTCCTGTCCCTCTTTTTGAGTGACTCTGGCAACCGAAGGACTCAGTGGAAAAATGAGGAATTTGATCAACTGGTACTTAAAGCGCGGCATTCCACTCGCCCTGAAGAGCGCGCGCGCCTGCAAATTCAAGCGCAAAAAATTCTTCTGGAAGACGAGGTAGTCTTGGTTCCCCTTTATTACGAACCTAACTTGGCTTTAGTTGGAAACCGTGTTAAGAATTTCGAGCTAAATCCATTGGATTATCTCTATTTTAGGAAGGTAAATGTTGTCCCTTAAGTCGAAGGTTGGAGTCAGATCAGATTCTTATCAGGATGAAGTCAATCAAAACCGAGTGCTGGCATTCTGCGAAGCTGTCGGGATCCAAAATAGTGATGTAGTTCCTCCCACTTTTATGACCTTGTTTAGAAAAGGAGAGTTCGAACTTTTTCAAAAATTGGATTTGGAATTGTCGCGAGTTTTACATTCCGAACAAGAATATCAATTTGAGAACGCACTCAAACCAGGCGACAAGATCAACTATCGCACTATTCTCAACCAGGTAAGGGAAAAGAAAAATGGTTTAGGCGGATTCCAGTTTTTGACCTTTGTGACTGAAGTCCAAGCGGAACGAGAGTGTGGATCAGTTCCTATTGGAAAAGCTACGACTTCGGTTCTTATGCGCTATCTAAATGAGGCACAGGAAGGGAACTTATGACGCCCAGGGTGGGTGATCCAATTCGGGCTGTGAAATTTCCCCCGATTACTCGAGAACAGATCCAACGGTATGCAGAAGCATCAGGGGATTTTAATCCAATCCATTTGGATGACGAAGTGGCGAAGGGCGCTGGATTGCCAGGGCCGATTGCCCACGGGATGCTAATGGCGGGGTTGCTTGCAGAACGCGCGAATCGCTTTATCGAGGACGAGCTAAAATCTTCGGAATATCAATTGAAGGAATTCCAAACCCGGTTCAAGGCCTTGACCTTAATTGGGGACGTTCCATCCGTGGGTGGAGTAATCAGGGAAGTGACAGATAGAACTCTGGTGATTGACCTTCATGTCAGAAATCAGCGGGATGAAATTGCTACTATCGGTACGGCGCGATTAGCGAAGCAGTAAAGAAATTTTTGCAGCAAGTTAAATTTTCTTGTGTTTGTGACGCAATGAGGTATCAAAGCCTCCAGTCTTTGTGTGGGAGGCAAAAATGATCTTATTCAGTCGTTCAGAATGTAAGTTTGTTCAGGGTGTAATTTTTGCGATCGTTATGGCGTTTCCTAGTTTTGTATGGGCCGACGAGCGTGAGGATTTTTTGAAGGAAACCGTTGCGAGAATTGATCGGAGAGCAGATGAGGCTTACTCGAAAGCGGTAAAGAGATTGGAGAGGATGGCTCTCGAAGAAACCGCTCGGGATGCGATGATCAAAAAAGTGGGATCCGATATCTCCTCTGTAGCGGAATCTTTGAAGGCAGACGTAGTTCGGCAACTTTCCGGGGATTCAGATGCAGAATTTGAGCGAAAAAGAGAGTTGATTTTTGGCGTCGTACAGAAAGTCTTCGACTCCGATCTGTCTCCAAAGTGGGCTGTGAAAAAGGTAGCTTCCGCCGGTTTTTGTGATCAATGCGGAAAAAGAGCCACTCTCAGTTTTCACTGTCGGTGTGGGGGAGATTACTGCGTGAAACATCGGGAAGATATTCACCATGAATGTGGATTTGACTTTAAATCTTTTGAACGGGACCTAATTAGGAAGAAGAATCCGAAAGTGGAATCTTCTAAAGTGTCGCCGATATAAATCATGGGCGGAAAGTCCCCCGAGTTTGTGCCAATCAGGAGCGGACGAAAGACGGATTTGGAGTCTTGCAATTCATGATTCTATGCATTATAAAGCATCTATGTGTGAACCTGCAAGGACTCGTCAAATTCGCGTTTTATTATTGAAGCTTACTGTGTGGAGCTTAATTACTTCGTTTTACTCGGCTCCAGTCCGGGCCGAGGCCACGGGAATCCAGGCTTGCCTCGAAACTTATCAGGCAGCGGCGGAACGGCAGAGGAACGATGTACGGGCGTACCATAGGCAGGTTGAACAAAAAACTGCATATCGTGGGTTTATAACTCCGAGACATTTTCCGAAGATGCCTGGTCTCGAGGGTGTTTTTACTAAGATTGGAGATTCGTATGTGTGGGGTTCAATATTGACCTTCGGCGCTCTGCCCCTGACCCACCTCGCAGTGAAAGGGGTCTACGAGCTGAGCAAGTACACGGTCAGCGCGGTTGCCGTCATTCCAGTAGCAGCAATCAACCTTGCCAAAAAAGCTCAAAGATCCGTTCAAATCGGTGAGGCGCCCAACCCTTTTGAAGAGGAGATTGAGCTGATCCGGGACCTGATCCAATTCAACGAAGACGAGATTATCTTTTCGCCTCGGTTTAAGAGAATTGCGAGAGCGAAAGCGGTCCGTAAGCGTTTTCCAGATTTTCATGATGTATACTCTATTTTGAAACTAACCTTTGAAAACCGGCTTCCTTGCCCTGATCGCGGCGGATTTACTCCTTATTCATTGACCCATATCCTGGCGGAGCTAAATAGTGGAGACCTGGAGATGGCTACAGGGTATAAAAAGAATCTGGGGTTGCCTGAGGCCGATTCTAACCTAGACGCTAAGCCAAACCCCATTAAACTCTCGGAGTTTTTTAAAAAATAGGTAGTTATCAAGGGGAGAAACTCAAAAAATCTCACCGTTCCAAAGTTTGGTTACAAAGGTTTGATAAGGGAGAATTTCAATCCCGTCTATTATCCGTTCACTTGAATCCTGTGAGACGATAATTTTCTTTTTGAGAGATACTTCCTCGTCGAATGCTCTTAGCCCGATGAGGTCGTTATTATTGACCAACGTGGTTGATTTGACCTCAATAGCCACGCTCTCATCTATAACGAAATCCACTTCCTGCCCAGTTTGAGTTCTCCAGAAGTGGAGAGGATCATCCTTTCTACGGTAGGCAATGTAAGCTTTGAGCTCTAAGAAAACCCAAGTCTCAAAAAGTAGGCCGTACTCTTGAGTTTTCGGGGTCAACGCTTTTCTTTCCACCAACGAATTTACGACACCGAGGTCAAAGAAATAAAATTTACTTTTTGAAACAGATTTCCTTCCTCTTTTTTTGCGGAAGGGGTTCAGTGTCTGCCCAATTAACGTATCTTCTAGCACCGAATAGTATTCCCTAATCGTTCTTGCAGGGACTTGGGCATCTAGTCCAATTTTTTCGAAATTCAGAATATCTCCATTTGAAATAGCTGCCGTTTGTAAAAACTTGGCAAAACTTTCGATATTCCGGGAAAGCGCTTCAGCCATGATTTCTTCCTTTAAATAATCTCCAACGTAACCTTGTACCTCATCCCAGGGGTCATCCGACAAATAGATCGGGGGCAAAGTTCCGAATTGGAGTGCCCTATTCAAATCAAACTGAGAGCCTAATTCATAAGCGGTTAGAGGGTAACAATAATGTTGACGTGCCCTTCCAGCCATTAAGGATGTATGCGTCCGGCGGAGTTTTCGAGCGCTGCTTCCTGTTAAAAGGAAGCGAGCTCCGTAATCTTCGATCATGAGATGAACCTCGTCCATCAAATGAGGAAGTTTTTGAATTTCATCGATTACAACAAAGTTTTTACTCTTAGGGAGAAGTTCTTCACGAATCAATGACGGCCGACTTGCCAGATTTCTGAATGTGACAGAATCCAAGAGATTATACACTTTGGTTGGCTTGAGTTGATTTTTAATATAACTACTCTTACCGGTACGTCTTGGACCCAATAGCAAAACACTTTTCTTTTTTAGGATTTCGTCAATCCCAAGAGCACGATGGATATAAGAAGCTGCCATACTTAGAAAAATAGCATGGTATCTGCGGATTTTCTATGAAATCCCGCATTATAGTTGCGGATTTTATGGTTGGCTTTTAAAAAGCTGCCCGGGCCACGTGTGTCCGGTGAAAGTTGAATAAAAATAAGTGGTTGCAGCACTTGCGCTCACCCGATAACCTGGTGGTCTTCTGGCTATCCCATTCGAATTTCTTTCAAACTAAATCCGGATTTTTTTCTCGAAGCTATTTGGTTCGCATGGGGGAAGTGGGTCGCAGTCCACCCGTCATTTATGCGAATGCTGCGTCGTGTTGCCAGATTAATCTAGCTCTAATAAAGTTGACATCATTGCATTATTAGTAAGTTCTTCTATTTGTTCTGACTGGATCAGCGGTGCCGTTCTGTGAACTTGATCTCTTAGTTGATTCAAGTAGGCTAGATAATGAGGGCCTTGTCCTGAAAAGTCAGTTTGAATTTTAACTCGTTCATTAATAGGGAGATCAAAAAATATTCTATTATGAATTGAAATTATTTGAGATGAAATATCCGAATTCGTTATTACTGAATTTATTTTAACGTCAGGATGAATTTGATCTATATGTTCGAGAATTCTTGTAAAAGTTCCAACTGGACAAGTAGGTTTATCTTTCTCTTTTTTATAATCAAAATGAATTTTTCCTTTTTTTAAGTTCTCAAGTCTTTGAATCAATGCAAATGTTTCGATTAAACTCCATCGGCGATCAGAGACTTCTGAGTCAGAATGGAACACTGTTCGATCGTGAATGGCTGCCCAGCCTAATGAGAGAACCTCAGTGTTTTTAAGGCCAGATGGCATTGGATCCTTTTGATGAGACCTGAACTCAGCTTGCGTGTACAGAAAAAGATGGTCGTAATGATGTTGAGTTGCAACGCGGTCTAAATAACGAATCGCCGCTTGTCTTTTTGCCTCTGCTTCGGCTCCTCTATTAGAAACATCCTCGGTTTCTACCATCTCATAAATTTGATGAAATGCGAGTTCTGCGTTTGGAACTGCCAACGGGTAGCGAGTTTCAAGGCGATTAATTGATTCAAGATAATTTTTTATGATCTCGGTCCGGTGGATATTGTGAGCATCGGGCCATTTTTTTTCTTTAATGATGGAGATTGCTGCAGTTCTTTTAGCATTACGATCTTTAGCTTCGTTTGTCCATTTAAGCAGATTTTCATTAGACAGTTCTTCTGTTTCCACAGGAATCTCAACTCTATGCTTGGCCAGAATATGACGTCTCTTTGAACTGTAAATGCCTTTAGGAAGCTTTTGTTCTGCGAGTTTTTCTATATCACTTTGGTTATTAATAACTTCACCTTCATAAATGTTATCGATGTGAATTCCAAACAGATTATATCGAGCATACCAGCCTGCCTTCTTTATTGGACGATACACATATCTATTACCATATCGTCCCAATATCATTAGTCCTACTACTGTGTGCGTTACAACCTCAAATGGCGCTAGAAAGCCAACTTCCACGCCTCCCGCGATGACAGATCCTGCTCCATTTATTGTATCTACTGCAAAGTGCCTAAAATAAGAGGGAATAGTTTTAAATCGAAGAACTTTAGATTTTCCATGCCTATCAGTCCCGCTAAAATGGAAAGGCGAAACTCCCCTCAATATCTTTCCGCTACCCTTAGCAATTCTGACAATTCCATCCACAGTGGCAGGAAAAATTGGAGACGGATCCGCTTGAACTGAACTAGTAGCTATAGAAATTATTAGTAAATATATACTTAATTTTTCTAAGAATGACCTTCGAAACATTTTTTTTGAGAACCTTTCCCTAAAAAACTTATAAAATTTCACCGCTCAATATTAGTGAATTATTTTAATTTAATGCGCGTATTTCTTCGATCTTTCTTTTGGTTAGATCTGGTCTTGTATATTAAATATTACCATGTTAGTAAACGTCAAAATGAATAATCAATACGATTCTTCGCAATTATTGCCGGTTTTGTTAAATCTCTTGGCTAGTCTTATCGGGGCGGTGATGGGAGTTGTACTCATCGCAGCAGGTCAATCAGGTTAGAAGGTTTGGAGTAATTTATGACAGAATCAATTTCAAGACGTCCGATTGCTTCTCGAGACAGATCATGGGCAAAACGTTCCGCTTGTTGGCTCAAGGATATTGGGATTCGTCCCAATATGATTTCAGTGGCGAGTACATTATTTGCCGGAATTGCGGCGGTTTTTCTCTTCAAAAGTGCTTCCAGTGATGCGGTTGCTGAACCATTTTTTCGAGGATTGCTCCTTTCCGGTGTCGTCTTGGGAATTTTGGGGCGATTGATTTGCAATTTACTCGACGGAATGGTGGCCCTTGAGGGTGGGTTAAAAACTCCATCGGGAGAAGTCTTTAATGATTTACCGGATCGACTCTCCGATTTTCTGATCTTTGTTGCGATGGGATTCGCTGCCACCACACGTCAGGGTTTTTATTCAACCCTTTGGATTCAAGCAGGATGGGCGGCTGGGACTTTGGCGGTCCTCACGGCATACATCAGGTATTTGGGAGCCGCATGTGGGGCGGGGCATTTTTTTATCGGTCCGATGGCCAAACAACATCGAATGGCAGTGTCCATCGTGGCCTCTGTTTCTAGTATTCTGTTTGAACCTTTGGTTTTTTCCGTTGGAACTAGTTTTGAGATTGCATTGGGAATTGTTGTCATTGGCTCCGCGATGACTTGCTTCAGGCGAACCTTATTCATTGTAAGGTATTTGGAGTCCAGTAAATGATAAGTTCATCGTTCACAATCAACAATTTTGAAACCTGGGTACCTCTGATAGCCTTGTTTTTAGTTGCGGCTTCATGGCTCTTGCATCGGGTTATGAAAGCTTCTCATTCAATGACAGCACGAGAAACTCTCTGTAATGTCGTTATTTTCATGGTTTGGAGATTCGTGTTTTTTGTTGGCGGAATGGCAATTCAATATTGGATTTTTTCCAAGATGGCAGAAATGATCCCCTGGAAAATTCCAAATGGCCCCGCTGCAGGCATTGCCGCAGTGTTAGTAGCTGATTTTCTCTATTATTGGAAACATCGGAAGGAACACGAAATTAATATCCTTTGGGCTCAGCATTCGGTTCACCATAGTTCTGAAGAATACAATTTTTCAACTGCATTGCGCTTGCCCTGGGTCGGATCGTATTTAAACTGGATGTTTTTTGTTCCCGCTCTGCTGGTTGGCTTTTCTGCAGAGCAAATCCTAGTTGGACATCAGGTGGTTCTTGCTTATCAATATCTCCTTCACACGGAACTGGTGAGGAAGCTAGGTTGTCTCGAGCTGCTCCTAGCTACCCCTTCACATCATCGGGTACATCATGGCCGAAATGAAATTTATTTAGATAAGAATTATGGCGGAATCCTCATAGTTTGGGATCGGTTGTTCGGGACCTTTAAACCAGAGGTGGCTCCAGTAGATTATGGTTTAGTCCATCCATTGAATTCACAAAATCCGATCGTCGTGAATTTTCGCCCTTGGCGGGAACTTTACCAGGCCGTGAAATTGGCAGAGTCTTGGACGATGGGCGGACGGATTCTTTTCGGAAAACCATCGTTAATTGGACAAATCCTTCGGAGGAATCATTAAAATGGAATGGTTGAGTCATCTAAAACCGAATGTCGTACTTGCTTTTGCTGGAATCGGTGGTCTTTTGGCTTTTGCTTCTATTGTGGTTGCGGCACTTGCTTTTTTCAATCCTAAGAAAAACTATGACGAACTAAAAAAACGAATGGTTTCTTGGTGGCTGATTTGTGGGCTTTTGTGCATTCCACTTTTGATGAGCCACGGGACAGCCTTTGTCCTCTTTGCCTTTCTTAGCTTTCTGGCACTCAAGGAATATTTTTCGATCATTCCGACTCGCCGGGCGGATCGCCGGGTTCTCTTTTTGGCCTACTTGGCAATTCCGATTCAGTACTACTGGGTTTATTCTGGTTGGTATCAGATGTTCCTAATTTTCATTCCTGTGTACATTTTCTTAATCGTCCCGCTTCGTATGGTAACTATTGGGGAAACTCGAGATTTCCTGAGGGCCGCTAGTACATTGCATTGGGGGGTGATGATGGCTGTGTTTAGCATCAGTCACGTTGCCTATTTGCTGAGACTTCCTGAAGAGATCAATCCAGTCGGGGGTGGAGTAGGCTTGGTCCTATTTCTACTGATTCTGACTGGATTGAACGACGTGGCTCAATTTCTTTGGGGCAAAACGCTGGGGAGAAATAAAGTTATTCCTAAAGTGAGTCCTGGAAAGACAGTAGAAGGGCTAGTGGGTGGTATTTTCACCACAACGCTGATCGCTACTTTTTTAGCGCCTTGTTTAACTCCGATCACTTCTGGTTACGCTGTATTTTTTGGGCTTCTCATTTCGGTTGGTGGATTTGTTGGTGATGTCATCGTTTCGGCAATTAAAAGAGATATAGGCGTCAAAGATAGTGGCACCATTCTGCCAGGGCATGGCGGAATTCTGGATCGGATTGACAGTTTGACTTATACCTCTTTTCTTTTTTTCCACGGCTTGAATTATTTTTATTATTAAATAGGTACTTTGCTTTGCAAACCATTAATCAAATAGCGCGGTTTATATTTTTCCAATGTCTGGTAAGGCCTTTGATTTTTATTGTGGTGGGAGCAAATGTTCGGCATCGAGAGCGACTCCCTAAGGTTGGCCCTGCTATCTTAGTGGCGAACCACAACAGTCATTTAGATACTCTTTTGCTCATGAGTCTTTTTCCACGGAGGGTACAAAACCAATTGCGTCCGGTAGCAGCGGCCGATTATTTCCTAAAAAGTCGATTTCTGACGTGGTTGTCTCTTCAAGTTATTCAGATTATTCCAATTAAAAGGTCTGGCACCACTCAAGGGGGTCAACGCACGAACCCACTTGCTGAGGTGAGCGAAGTTCTTAAAAAAAATGAAATCGTAATTTTTTTTCCAGAAGGGACTCGTGGAGAACCGGAGAAACGAATCCAGTTTAAATCGGGAATCGCAGCCCTTGCACGGGTCCACCCTGAGGTCCCTGTGGTTCCAATTTGCCTCCGTGGTTTGGGTAAAGTCCTTCCGCGGGGAGAAGCCCTCCTTGTTCCATTCTTTTGCGATGTTTTTGTGGGCGATGCACTTCGGTGGACTGGAACTAAAGAGAGTTTTATGACCCTGCTTTCCTCAAAAATGGATGAACTTGAGTCAGAAGGCCATCAATCGGAGTGGACCTAATAGGGGGCAGTCTCCTCGAGTTGACTCGGGTTCTGACCAAAGTCTGATCGGGCCGAGGGAAACCTCGCCCTTCAGGGCGAGGTAGTTCCCCGGCGGACTGAGGGGCGGGGTGGAAACCCCGTCCCGACCTTCCAACACCCGAGCCTTCAGGCTCGGGTTCATACTTACCGCAGAGCTACCCTAGTCAATCCATCTTCCAAATAATTGAACGCCATCAGTGTCAAGAAAAGTACCGTACACGGAAAAATCATCAAATAAGGATAGCTGTGAATTGCTCTGAACCCTTCGTTGGCGAGAGTCCCCCAGCTTGAGTGGGGAGGTTGAAGGCCGAGACCGATAAAGGAAAGGAAGCTTTCAGTCATGATATTGGTCGGAATTTGAATGGAAAAAGACACGAGAATAGGTCCGAGAATATTTGGCAGGATATGGCGAAAGATCAGGGAAAAGCGATTTACCCCGAGTGCCCGTGCAGCTTCGACGTAAAGCAGTTCACGTGTCAAAAGAACTTGGCCTCTGACTAATCGTGCCTGTGTAACCCATGAGGTAAATGACAATGCTGCAAGAATTCCCAGCATTCCTCTGCCAAATAGAAGCGTGAACAGGATCGCCATCAAAGTTGAGGGAAAGATATAGAAAACGTCCACTCCGCGCATGAGAACTGCGTCCACCCATCCTCCTGCATATCCTGCTGTAGCCCCGACGACTGTGCCGACGATCGCCGCGAAGAAAGTTGTGACTATTCCCACAGCCAGGGAAACACGAGCTCCATAAATGATTCGACTATATAAGTCACGACCAAGCGTATCGGTTCCCAGCCAGTGTTGAAGGGATGGGCCTTGAAGCCTTTCCATGATATTTTGGTCGTCATAGGAATAATGTGTAACTAAAGGTGCACAAACAGCTGCGGTTGAAATCAGGATTAGAAAGATAGCGCTCAATACAGCAAACTTGTTTTTAAGAAATTGTCTCCACTTTTTATTCATCCGTGGTTCTCCTAGATCTAAAATCAGTCAAGTCGGATTCGAGGATCGATCCATCCATACAAGATGTCTACGACCAAATTCGAAAGAATAAGAATGACTCCATAGACAAGCGTGACTCCCATGACCAAAGGGTAATCCCGGTTCATTACGGCTTGAACAAAGTGCTTTCCCAGTCCGGGGATCTGAAAGATGGTCTCCACTAAAAACGATCCTGTGATCAGATTAGCTGCAAGGGGACCTACTACGGAAAGTACAGGAATCAGCGAATTTTTGAGCGCATGTTTCAGTAAGACAGCTTTCGAAGAAAGCCCCTTGGCGATTGCTGTTCGGATGTAGTCTGATGCAAGGGATTCCACCATGGAGATCCGAGTGAGCCGAGTGATAACACCTAGAGGGCGCGAGCTGAGAGTCAAAATAGGGAGGATAGCTGAAGAAGGTCCTTCCCAGAGGGCAGGGGGGAGCCACCCGAGCCGTAGAGAAAAGATCAGAATGAGGAGAGTCGCAAGAAGAAAACTGGGAAGACTCAGACCAATAACTGAGAAAAAAAGGATTCCCTGGTCGATCCAGGTGTTTTTTTTCCACGCAGCCAGGCATCCTAATCCGATTCCTGTCACACTTGAAATCAATAATGCAGTAGCTCCGAGTTGCAGGGATATCGGCAAAGAAGCTCCAATGATCTCTCGGACCGAGCGATCCTCGTATTGGAAAGATTCTCGGAAGTCTCCTCGTAGAACATCTCTCAGCCAGTGAGCAAATTGAGTACCTACAGGTTTATCCAGCTCATACTTCCTGGCGATGTTTTGCTGAATCTCCCGTGGCCAGACTCGATCTGTGTCGAAAGGGCCTCCAGGAGCCCATCGCATGAGAAAAAAAGTAAGCGTCGCCAGGATCAACAGCGTTGGCACTGATCCCGCTAATCGGCGCAAGGTATAAGCTAACATTGCAGATACTTCCTTTGTTTGAAGCTAGATTACCGTATCAGGCCCAAATTCCCTAGAGCTTCGGATAAAATATCCATCCTGAATCCACCGGGAAACCTTTTGGAATTTTTTTTGAATCTTCCAGGTCTGACAGCAAGGCGGAATAGGCACAAACGAACGCATCGAATGCAGTCAAACTTTGGGAAAGCTTCACTAAATCTCTCTCGTAAATAAAAATTTGGTGGACCTTCGCCAGTTCATTCAAAATTTCCTCTCGAGAATGGACTCCTTCCTCAAGATTTCGGTAGCTAGATACGATCCGTTTCTCGATCCCCAACTGTGTAGTGAGGATAGAGATCGTGAGTTTTGGCCAGATTTCAATGAGGGGGATTTCGCTCAAATGTCTTTTGAGAAAGTGCATTCGCGCGCTCAAAGGAGCTCGGTTGCCCCCAAGGGTTTCGTCGATCTCAAATCGACTGTATTCGGGAAGATCGGCAAAGATCTGGTGTTTTATCCAAAGTTCAATAGGCCGTTGAGTGTAGGGTGTAAACTCACGGATCCGGTGAGGACGGTCTGCTTCTTTGACGGCTTTTCGGTGGAGCTCTCTCATCCATTTGACCGCCGGCACGGTACAATGAGCAGGAAGTGGGCAGGATTTTCGGGTGCACCCGATACAAGGTGGAAGCTCAAGCGGGACGTTGACCCCAAGTTTGACAACTCC
>Ga0206839_1111_pt1 | contig 18457 bp, 17 predicted proteins | sample Alteio_BWOrgCont_27_FD_152883 | JGI IMG/M metagenome (GOLD analysis project Ga0206839, IMG submission 152883) | Enriched cells from forest soil in Barre Woods Harvard Forest LTER site, Petersham, Massachusetts, United States -... | ecosystem: Environmental > Terrestrial > Soil > Temperate forest >... | reverse complement strand
GTATAAACAGCCTAATTCTTCTATAAAATATAGTTATGGAATGTTAATATTTCAAAGAACACATACTTGTTGAAGGGTCTTTCGTAAATTTGCCACCCTGTTATGAGAAAAATATTACCGGCATTTATCCTTTTAGCGTTAGTCATTGCTTCTTGTAACAAAGAGCCACAACCGCTTACAAAGCAGGAAATAAAACAAAAAGTAGATTCCATTACCAGTATCCGCATAAAAGAATCAGACGAATTATCAAGGATAGATCTTGACCGCAGAATAAAGATCGAGGTGAAGGTAAAGGTAGACTCTATAGTAAATGCCAAGCTGGTACAAAAACACAAAAATGATTCTGTGCTCCATGTGCATTTGCAAGGAAAAATAAAGGATATAGCATCTCAGAAAAATACGCTGCCAAAGTAAGTTATGAGCGGCGTTACTAAAGAACGGCCCGTAGTATTTTTTGATGGAGAATGTAATTTATGTAATGGCATAGTACAATTTCTAATTAGGCACGATAAAAAAAAGCAGTTGCTCTTCGCCCCTTTACAATCGATAGTTGGTAAAAAAGCGGTTGACTATTTATCTTACATTGGCAATAACAATCCGGCAGACAGTATTATTTTATTTTATAATGGGGCATATTTTACGAAGTCATCTGCAGCTTTACATATTGCAAAGTTGCTGAGTGGGGCCTGGAGCCTATTTTATGCTGGGATCATATTACCGCGATTTGTGCGTGATGGCATATATGATCTTGTTGCCCGCAACAGGTACAAATGGTTTGGCAAACGGACTGAATGTATGATCCCCACGCCTGAACTTAAAGAACGTTTCATTAAGGAATAATTTTTACTTTTATTTTAGCTATTCTCATCTAAATTTGGAGTATGAAACTTTTTTGGAGCGCCCTTATATTGCTGCTGAGTATATTTATTTCTACTGATATACTTGCCCAGGATGTCATATACTCCCAGTATGATAAGTATGATTTTCGGGATGGTGAGTATGCAGTAGTTGGCATGACTGGCGGACGACTTTATAATTACCGGAAAACACCAGATGGCGCAATGCTCGATGCCTATGATGACTCTATGAATAAAGTAGCTACAGTATTACTCGATTTTTTTCCTGAAAAAATATACCAGATACGCTTTATCGCATACCCCGATAAAATTATTATTCTTTACCAGTCATTAGAAGGGAATAAGGTGATACAATACGCAGCATTACTGAATGACAAAGGAATACTGAAAAGCAAACCTGTGCAGCTGGGAGAAGTGAAAACAGGCATTTTGGGCGCAATAAAAACTTATTTTCAATCTGCTGTATCTGACAATAAAAAAATGATTGTTGTATATAGGGCAAACGACAAGGGACAAGAAGTAGATTTTGACGGAAAATGGCTGGATGATAACCTGACGATAGTGAAACGCAGCCATACCAGTTTCAAAACAGATAATACTGTGCAGCATGGAGAAGTAAATGTAGATAATGACGGCAACATATATATGGCAGCATATACACCAGTGGGTATGCTGAATTATGCAGATCAGTACTGGATTATGACGCTGGCTCCCGGAGCTACCAAATTTGATGTCAGGGAATTACCCCTTGAAACAAAATTTGCCACCAGCGGGCATATAAAGGTGGATAATATCAATAAACGGGTATATTTTGGTGGTTTTTATTCAGATAAGAAAAATGGTAATTTTGATGGGTTGATATATGCAGCCTATGACATCCTAAACGGCTCCTTTCAGACCAAAAGATTTATCCCATTTGACGAAGACCTCATAAAGGCGGCAAGGACAAAGCATCGTAACTCTTTCAACAATTATGAAGTGCAGGATATTATTGCAAAAAATGATGGTGGCTTTGTGTTGATCGCAGAGATACATTACGTGACCCAACGCACCAATTATATGCCCGGTATAGGTTATTATTCCAGTTACTACAATCCTTATAATACAACTGTGATACATGAATATCACTATGACGATATAATGGCCTTATCTTATAATAAAGAAGGCGCACGGGAGTGGGGGGCATACATTCCGAAAGAACAATATTCGCAGGAAGATGGTGGGGTATTTTCTTCTTATGCGCTACTGAATACCGGTGGCACACTTGGTTTTCTGTTTAATGATTTCAATGCCACTCATTCCCGCATACAATTGGCAACTGTATCAGATGCCGGTAAAACAGAGATACATTCTTTTACAGCAGAAGGCAACGATTATCCCGACTGGATGCCCAAAGCAGGCAAGCAAGTAGCTGCAAGGGTACTGATAGTGCCATGTTTTCATAAAAAGCAGATATGCTTCGCTAAAGTGGTGTTTTAATGTCTTCTGCGGCACGATTTGCAATAAAAAGACTTATATTTGTATAAGCCCAAAAACGTTATTGCGATATGTACTTTGATGCATATAGACAGCATCCGGCAGCAAAAATTAATCCATCATTGTTATGGGAATACGATATGTCGCATTTTGATTTTCAGCAAATGCGTGAAGTAGTAGTACAACGTGTCGTGGAAAGGGGCTGGCCGGAGGATTGGTATGCAGCTCTGAATATGTATGGTGTAGAAGGAATGAAATCAGCAATAAAATTGCTGCCATACCTAAATGACAAAGATATGAATTTTGTGAGCTTGCTTTTTGAAATTCCTTTATCTGAAATGAAATGCTACATAAAGAAACAGTCGCACCCCAAACACTGGAACTCTTAAAACAACTGATGTCGGACAGGCATTTAGATGGCTTTTTCCTGGTAGGTGGCACAGCCCTTTCTTTGCAAATAGGTCATAGAATTAGCGTTGATATTGATTTGTTTATACAAGAACCATTTGATGAAAATAAATTATCTGAATATCTTGAGGTTAAAAGTGGCTGGCAACTCAATTACCTGGATAGGAATACTATCAAAGGGCAGATTAATACTGTACAAGTTGATTTTATAACACATGCATATCCGTTGATTAAGAATTTATTGGTTGTTGAAAATATAAGGATAGCCAGCTTGGAAGATATTGCCGCTATGAAATTAAATGCTGTTATCGGCAATGGAACAAGATTAAAAGATTTCATAGATATTGCATTTCTGTCGGTTCATCTTTCTCTCAAGCAAATGATAGATGCTTATGAAGAAAAGTATAAGTCAAAGAACCCGGTTATGGCATTAAAGGCATTGGAGTACCATAAAGACATAAATTATAATGAACCTATTCGTCTTATTCCTGGGGCTTATAAATGGGACTCAATCGGGCATCGTTTAAATGAAATGGTAAAAGCTGCGGATAAAATATTTTCAAATTATCCGTTATAGCACTCCAATTGCCCGCAATATATTGTATCATTCAGTCATTAATTTACTTTTGTAGATTTTATGACCCCAGAGAGAACAGCCAAAATAAAGAAAGTGTTAAATCATCGGCAGCCAGGTCTTATACTGGTGATGGAAAATGTGCATGACCCACATAATATATCTGCAGTGATGCGCACTTGCGATGCGGTAGGTGTGCAGGAGATTTTTGTGCTAAATAATATGATACCCAGGCATAAAAAATTTGGTAAGAGCAGTTCTGCGAGCGCTGCCGGCTGGCTGACGATACATGAATACAGCGATATTGCCACCTGCATGAATGCTGTGCGGGAGCGCTGCGATAATATTTTTGCGACTTACCTGGGGGTTGCCTCACAATCATTGTATGAGCTGGATCTTAGGCAACGTGTGGCGCTTGTTTTTGGTAATGAGCACGCAGGTGTTACAGAAGAATGCCTGAAATATTGCGATGGTAATTTTATCATTCCGCAAATGGGCATGGTACAGTCGCTGAATATATCTGTGGCCTGCGCCATCACATTATATGAGGCATTCCGGCAGCGGCAGGCAGCGGGTTTTTATGATGGAGCATCAAAATTGCCCGAAGCTGAATGGAAGAGCCTTGCAGAAAAATGGGGTATGTATGAAATGTAAAATCGCCCCATACAACAGTACAGGGCGATAAAATATATCTCTTGCAAAAATTAATTGCCTAAATAAGTTTTCAGCAACTGGCACCTGCTTGCAGTGCGCAGTTTGGTGATTGCTTTATCCTTTATCTGGCGCACGCGCTCACGGGTAAGGGAGAAGCGTTCGCCTATATCTTCCAGGCTCATAGGATTAGCCACGCCAATGCCGAAATACAATTTTATTACATCACGTTGCCTGTCTGTAAGAGTACTGAGTGAGCGCTCAATCTCACAACGAAGCGACTCGCCATGATACAGTTCTGCATCAGCAGAATCCGAGTTAGGATTTTCCAGTATATCCAGCAGCGTGTTATCTTCACTATCAACAAAAGGTGCATCAACAGATACATGTCTTGCTGCTACTCCAAGTGTCGTTTCTACTTCTTCAGTTCCTATATCCAGCAGTTCAGCCAGCTCTTCGGTAGATGGCTCGCGCTCATACTCCTGTTCCAATTGTGAATAAGCCTTGCTGATTTTGTTCGATAAGCCTACTTTATTCAGCGGCAGGCGAACGATACGGGATTGCTCTGCCAATGCTTGCAGGATAGATTGACGGATCCACCACACTGCGTAGGAGATGAATTTGAAACCACGTGTTTCATCAAATCGCTGGGCTGCCTTAATAAGACCCAGGTTACCCTCATTAATGAGATCGCTGAGCGACAATCCCTGGTTCTGGTACTGCTTGGCTACAGACACCACGAAACGAAGGTTTGCTTTAGTCAGTTTCTCAAGTGCACGCTGGTCGCCTTGCTTGATGCGGATTGCGAGTTGCACTTCTTCTTCTGGGGTAATCAAATCTACTTTACCGATCTCCTGGAGATACTTTTCGAGGGACTGGCTCTCACGATTGGTTATTGACTTCGTGATCTTTAGCTGACGCATTGACATAGACTAAGAATTGAGTGGTTAGGAAATAAAAACTCACAACTAAAAAAATCAACAAAAAAATACAATTGGGACGGCAAATCTAAGGGTCTTACTGATTCAACCCAAAAAAAATTATAATTCTGTTAACATAAATTTATTATATGTTCTAATATACTTAATAAATATTTGACAGAAACAATAATAAAATTTTGATTGTAGCAGCATTTTTTTATTATTGCACCTAAACAGAATAAATGAATACAACTGCGATGAATAAAAAGAAAATAATGTACTCTTTAGAATTTCCAATACGCTGCTCCCCCTCTATACTATATGAGTTTTTATCTACACCTGTTGGTTTGCAGGAATGGTTTGCAGATAAGGTGGATCAGCGTGAAAATGCTTTTTATTTTACCTGGAATGGAAGTACAGATACTGCACAAGTACTCGAGCATATAGATAATGAATTTATCAGGTATCGCTGGAGCCACTACGGAAAAGATGAGTTTTTTGAGTTTAGCATAGAGCAAAGCGCTGTAACTAATGAAACGATATTGAGAATTACTGATTTTGCAGACAAAGGAGAGCAGAAAGACCAGGAACGCCTTTGGAATACGCAGGTAAGTGAACTAAAACATCGCATCGGGAGCTAATAAGTTTTCGAACGTCAAATAGTATTAATATTAGCAAAAGCTTGCATTTATGGCAAGCTTTTATTGTTGCTTAAATATTGGGTAATAAAACGATCAATGAATAGTTAAGATTAATTGATTTGCCCCTGATACCAATATCCTATTACTCAAGACTTATGACTTTTATGTAGGTTTGCTGCCTCAAACGATTGCTTATATTGATAAAAAAGCTCGACATATTAATCATCCGTAGTTTTATCGGGCCTTTTATCGTTACTTTTTTTGTATCGTTGTTTGTGCTCATCATGCAGTTTTTCTGGCTGTATATGGATGAGATGATAGGCAAGGGGATAAGTATATGGATGCTCATACAATTGCTGGTATACATGTCTACAACCTTGGTGCCTCTTGCCCTGCCTTTAAGCATATTGTTGTCTTCCATTATGACCTTCGGGAATATGGGCGAAAATTTTGAACTGGTTGCAATTAAATCTTCTGGTATTTCCCTGCTTAGGTTTATGCAGCCTCTATTCCTGTTTATCGTTTTGATTAGCGGGTTTGCTTTCTTTTTCAGTAATAATGTGATCCCGATAGCCAATTTGAAAGCACTTTCGCTTTTGTATGATGTGCGCCAGGCTAAACCCACCCTTAATATCCGCCCCGGCCAGTTTAACAATGATATTCCGGGATATGCTATCCGGGTGGGCAGTAAGGATAAGGATGGGACCAAAATACACGATGTAATCATTTATGATCATACCGACCTTATTGGGAATAATAAAGTGATTATTGCCAAAGAAGGGCAGATATTATCAGGAGCGGGTAAGCAGGCGCTCATTTTTAAGCTGCAGGATGGCTGGCGATATGAAGAAGGGTATGAACATGGCGCTCATAATTATTCGCAGACGAGGGTGCATTTTGCCCGCTGGGATAAAGTGTTTGACCTTTCTACATTTAAGTTCACCCGGACAAATGAAGACTTATTTAAGAATGCATATCAGATGATGAATGTGTCCCAGCTTGCCGAAAATATAGATAGCCTGAAGCATACCAATGGGAAGATATACAATACTATTGCGGGATACATGGCACCGTTTTTTACAGTAACCACTCCCGGAAAGCAAAGTGCGCAGTTAATTAAAGAAGTAAAAAGTAATACCGGCCCGGCACATAAATATGACTCATCCTTTCTGCAATTAGTACCAGATTCATTACGGGCAATGGTGCTCACAGGTGCCATCAATAATATACGTAGTTTTAAATCGTCGATGGACATAGCTTCGCTTGATAAAAGGATACAGACAGACAACTACCTTAAATATGATGTGGAGTGGCATCGCAAGTTCACATTATCATTTGCCTGTTTATTACTATTTCTTATTGGTGCTCCTTTAGGGGCTATTATTCGCAAAGGTGGGCTTGGTATGCCCCTGGTGATAGCCGTTGTTTTTTTTATGACGTTTCATATTCTTAATATTACCGGTGAGAAACTTGCTAAAGCAGAATCTGTATCGCCATGGATGGGCATGTGGATGTCTACTGCTATACTTTGCCCGGTGGCATGCTGGCTCATTATAGCAGCAAGAAATGATTCCCGTATTTTTAGTAAAGAATTGTATATAAGGATATGGAGGATGATTAAAAAAATGATTCCAACAAAAAATAATGCAATTGCGTAAAAAATGGTACATATCATACAACCCCTATTTTTTATTCCCATGCCTGGCGTGGGCAATAGCAGGTGCCATATTATTGACGTGTTATAGTGCAAAGGATTTGTTTTATGCGATTAATTCCCGGCACACTGAATTTGCAGATGTGATCATGGATAAAATTACATGGCTGGGCGAAGGATTGGTGATCACAGCAATTTTGATATCATTGTTTGCTTTCGCGCGTTTCCGCAACTGGTGGTATTTTTTTACCGCATTGCTCTGCAATATTATACCCTTTTTTGCAGAGCAGGGCTTGAAGTCATATTACGACAGCCCGCGCCCCGTAAATTATTTTCATCATGCGGCATGGATACATCGGGCTGCCAATTGGCCGGAGTTGTTATACAGGGGGTATCCATCTGGCCATAGCGAGGGGGCTACCTGTTTTCTTTGCTTTTTATCTCTGTTGTTGCCTGTACGTTACAGGGCGTTTGGATTCTTGTTTTTCCTGCTTGCGCTCACCGTTTGCTATTCCAGGGTATATCTTGCTGCACATTTTTTTGAAGATGTATATGCAGGCAGTATTTTAGGTACTGTGATGTGCGTGTTAATATATTCAGCTATGGATTTTCTCGGAAATCGTTTGTTCAGTAAAAAGGAGAGATTTATTTGATTGTATGCCCAACTTCCTTAAATATATTCTTATTGCTGTTGTCGGTAGTCTGCTGTTTTTACCATTTTTAGGCCATGTGCATCTGTTTGATTGGGATGAAATAAACTTTGCTGAATGCGCCAGGGAAATGATCGTTTCCAAAGATTACCTGCGTGCAACAATAGATTTTATGCCTTTTTGGGAGAAGCCGCCATTTTTTATCTGGCTGCAGGTGATAGCTATGCATCTCTTTGGGGTGGGAGAATATGCTGCCCGTTTTCCAGATGCGGTCATTGGCATTGCTACGCTTCTTACCATATATTATGCAGGCAAAAGAATAGTGAATGAGAAAATGGCTACATGGTGGGTAATACTATATGCCGCCACATGGCTACCGCATTTTTATTTTAAGACAGGCATTATTGATCCTACTTTCAACTTTTTTATTTTTCTTGCTTTTCTGCAGGTATATCTGCTCCGTTTTTCAGAGCGCAAAGGGCTGCATGCTGTTTTGGCGGGTATCTTTCTTGGCATCGCCGTATTAACCAAAGGGCCGGTAGCTATATTAGTGGCATTGCTCGCGTTTATAGTATATGTTATAGTCAACAGGGGGTTAAGCGGGTACAAAATAAAGCATTTGTTGGCGATTGCCGTTTTTGCATCATTGCCTGTTTTATGCTGGTTGGGTACAGCAGTGGCGCATTATGGGTTTGCTTATGGCAAATGGTTTGTGAGCCAGTTTGTATGGTACCAGGTGCGCCTGTTCCAGACGGAGGATGCTGATCATGGAGGGCCATTCTTTTACCATTTTATAGTGCTGCTGGTAGGCTGTTTTCCTGCCTCTGCATTTCTTTTCCAATACAGCAGGAAAAGGGTTACGGAAAATGCCCAGGCCCATGATTTCACTAAATGGATGTGGATATTATTCTGGGTAGTGCTGATTCTTTTTTCCATTGTGCAAACCAAGATTGTCCATTATTCATCCCTTTGCTACTTTCCACTCACTTATCTTGCTGCATTGCAGTTGGACAGGCTTACCAATGGTAGTGTACAACTTAAAAAATGGGTAAAAGGCATTCTGCTGTTTACGGGTACACTATGGGCTATCATCATTATAGCATTGCCGGTAGTGGGTATTAATAAGCAGGCGCTTATTCCGTACATACACGACAAATTTGCGGTAGCTAACCTGGCAGCAAATGTAGGCTGGAGCTATACAGAATGTGTATGGGGGGTAGCATACCTGTTATGTATTTGGGTTGCGGTCTTGCTGATGAATAAAAATTTTCGCAAAGGCATGCTCCTGCTTTGTGCGGTGCAGGTAATAATAATACAGGTTACGATACTTCATTTTACGCCCAAAATAGAAATGTATACACAAGGATCTTCTATAGCATATTTCAAGAGTTTTGAAGGTAAAGATGTATATGTGCAACCAGTGGGCTATAAAAGTTATGGTAACCTTTTTTACACAAAGAAGCTGCCATCTGCCAATCCGAATTACAAAGCCATACGCACAGATAAAAAAGGTAAAGAATTACAGCCTGAGGCCAATGAGATGTGGCTGGTGTATGGGAAAATAGACAAACCGGCTTACTTTATTTGTAAAATACAGGATGCTGATAAGTTTCGTGCCTTGCCGCAACTAGAAGAGACGGGTGGGAGTAATGGATTTGTGTTTTTTAAGAGGAAATAAACTGCCAATCAGTATTTTACACAAAAAACACACTCATGGGTTTCCGTTTCAATTTGCTTGTTGGCGAAAGTTTCAAAGTTTTCTACCGTAATCTGATTATCGTATGATTTACATAATACGCAAATGTGATAATTCGCAAACTGATAGGATTTGGCAAATATTTCATCAAAATTAAAATTCACTATGCAGCCTTGCTTCACAAAATCTAACATTCCTTCGGGATAGAACATCGTTTTCCAAATGAGTGGAGCGTCTTCATTATTTCTTTTCCCTTCGAACTGTATAAGTTGCTCTTTAATCTTTCTTGCTTCCGATAGGTTCATACAAACAAAATTATCGAATGTGTTTTAAAGCTGATTAGGTATAAATACCTGTTTGCAAATTTTTATTTGCCACAGATTGAAATCAAATATTCAGGGTACAAGTCGAAAATTTAACCTTACGGATCCACAAACAAAAGCCATACAGCAAAGTCGTTCGGCATTTATTGTATTTAATATAAATTTTTATGTTTTAAAATATATAGATAGGGTTCTCTTTATTAAGAATAAGCAATTATCTATGCCTATATTTATGCCCACAAACTTAAAAACACATGCAACGCGATACCGCCATATTTGATCTCATAAACGAAGAACTCGAACGCCAGCGCCATGGGCTGGAACTAATAGCATCTGAAAATTTTACCAGCATGCACGTGATGGAGGCTATGGGTAGTGTGATGACCAATAAATATGCCGAAGGGTATCCCGGCAAGCGGTATTATGGTGGTTGCGAAGTGGTGGATAAGAGTGAACAACTGGCTATAGACCGTGCCAAAGAGATATTCAATGTGGAGTATGCCAATGTGCAACCGCACAGCGGTGCGCAGGCAAATGCTGCGCTTATGTTGGCTATCCTGCATCCGGGCGATGTGATACTTGGTCTTGACCTGAGCATGGGTGGTCACCTTACGCATGGCTCACCCGTAAATTTTTCCGGCAAGCTATATCATGCGGTGCATTATGGGGTAAGTAAAGAAACTGGCTTGGTGGATTATGATATGATGGAGCAGCAGGCTAATGAGCATAAGCCACGTCTCATTATTTGCGGTGCCTCAGCTTATAGCCGTGACTGGAATTATGCCCGTATCCGTGCTATTGCCGATAAGGTGGGAGCGCTGGTAATGGCAGATATTTCTCATCCTGCGGGGCTGATAGCGAAAGGATTACTGAACAGCCCGTTCGACCATTGCCATTTTGTAACTACTACTACGCATAAAACCCTTCGCGGTCCGCGCGGTGGCCTCATACTCATGAAGACGGATTTTGAGAACCCTATGGGCCAGAAAGGGCCTAAAGGCGAGATTCGTATGATGAGCCAGCTCATAGACCTTGCTGTATTCCCTGGCACTCAGGGAGGCCCGCTGGAGCATGTGATCGCAGCTAAGGCAGTAGCCTTCTTTGAGATATTGCAGGGCAAATTCCTGGATTACGCAAAACAGATTATTGCCAATGCCAAAGCGCTGGAAAAATGCTTTAATGAAAAAGGATACGATATAGTATCTGGCGGCACAGATAACCACCTGCTGCTGATAGATCTACGCAATAAAAACATCAGCGGTAAGAAAGCAGAAAACACATTGGTACATGCAGATATTACCATTAATAAAAACATGGTGCCTTATGATGATAAATCCCCTTTTATTACATCGGGCATTCGTGTAGGTGTTCCGGCTGTCACTACACGTGGCCTGAAGGAAAGTGATATGCAGTATATTGTGAACTGGCTTGACCGGGCGCTGATGGCTCCTGATGATGAGACAGTTATTAAAACGATCAAAGGTGAAGTAAACGAATTTATGAAAGGCTTCCCCTTGTATCCGGGAATATAATATAAAGATACCTCCACTAAAAAAGGCGTGAACTGTGGCTATGGTTCACGCCTTTTTCATTTGTTATTGTATCAGGCTGTCATTTTTATCATTCTGTAGAGTCGCGATGCATCGCGACTCTACAGAATGATAATCCATAATTTTGATTATTACTGCACTAATATTTGCGCATTCCATTTATCGTGGCTTGTTACCGCCCCAATATGGTAGAGACCGGGAACAGGCTGCAATTCTACCGGGATGAACGTGTTTGTGGTAACAGATACTTCCTTTACTTTTTCTCCAAGTACATTAGTGATAATGATATGTGCCAGTTCGCTTGCAATGCCTGATGATAAATGGATGGTAAAAGACCCTGTATTAGGGTTGGGGAATACCTCCAGATAATTTGCGTTGCTTGAGGATACCGAATTGACACCCGTTGGGCATGCGTTTACTGTTACATTAATAGTGGTAGTATCAGCACCCGAAAAGTCTGTAATTCTTACTTTAAATGCATCTGTCCCTGTATAGCCTGTTGCGGGGGTATAAGTGAGCCCGGTAGGGGTAATAGTGCCTCCTGTAGAGATAGCATTATAGGGTGAGTATAAGGTGCCATGAGCAGGCAGTGATACTACCTTCCACAATTCAAATTGCCCGGTATCAAGGTCTGAAATAGCCAGTAATGAGTTGATAGAAGTAGCTGTCGCATTTTCGCATATAGAAAGGGATTGACTATGTCCGCCTGTAAAGGTGGGCGTATGAGTCCACGAGCCGGCTACAGCCCTCATAGCATGGTTGTTGTAGTCCGCAATCAGGAGCGCATCATTCGGAAGTACAGCTACTCCGGCGGGGTCTTTCAGTTCGGCAAGGATGGCAGGTCCGCCGTCGCCGAAGAATGCCCTGGTACCGTTGCCTGCTACAGTAGAGGCAATACCGGCTGTATTTATTTTCCGTATTCTTTCGTTGGCATTGTCTGCCACATAGATATTGCCTGCCCAGTCTGATGCAATGCCCCATGGATTGTCAAAATCTGCGGCCGTAGCCGGGCCTCCATCTCCTCCGAAACCACCTGCAGGACCTGTTCCGGCTATGCTGGTGATAATACCGGCAGTGGTGATTTTTACAATCCTGTCCTCATAGGTAAGAGATACATACACATTCCCATAACCATCGCAAGCCACACCAAATGGGAAGCCGATATTTGCTGCTGTCGCTAATCCGCCATCACCAGTATAGCCGGTACTGCCTGCACCGGCATAAGTAGATATAACACCTGCATTGTTTACCTTACGGATACAATTATTGTATTCATCGGCGATAAACATATTACCGTTAAGGTCTAATGCTATTGCTGCCGGAAAACTAAGAGTGGCTGTAGTAGCTGCGCTGCCATCGCCGGTATATCCCGATACTCCTCCGGTACCTGCAACTGTGGAAATAATACCTGACATATTTACTTTGCGCACGCAGTAGTTATCTGCGTCGCAGATATAAATATTATTATCACTGTCCACAGCCACACCATCGGGTGCATTAAGTTCTGCGGCAGTAGCAGCTCCGCCATCACCGCCAAAGCCCGGCGATGTATTGCCGGCAAACGTAGAGATAGTTCCCGATGTGTTAATCTTGCGTACCACATTATTATCGGCATCTGCAATGTACAGATTACCCATGCCATCAATTGCTGCGCCTTTGGGGTGGTACAACTGTGCAGCATAAGAAGGACCACCGTCGCCTGAATATCCGGCTATAGTGGTTCCGGCAATGGTATTAATAATCTGTGCTTGTCCTGGCAGTGATAAAAAGAGCAGGAAAATGGAGCAGCATAATAAAGCATGTATAGTACGTTTCATGGTAAATAATTTATAGGGAAATTACTTATGATTTATTATATATCCAAAAAGAAATAGGGTGAAAAAAACTGGGTACAACGAATCAGTGGATAACTAGAAAGTAGTCAGTACATTAGCATAAATTTTTCCGGTGCCCTCAGAAAAGCTGATCATGTTTCAAAACCGCTTGCAGAAGGTGTATAAGCACTTCAGTAAGCTGGCCAAGCGCCAGGAGGTGGCATGTTACCGCTTTTATGACCATGACCTGCCGGAATTTCCTTTTGCGATAGAATGGTACAATGGGGTAGTACATGCCGCAGAATATAAACGCAGGCATGGCATGGAAGACGAAGAGCATACCCTTTGGTTGCAGGAATGTAAAGAGATACTGGCAGCCGTGCTGGAGATACAGGCTGATAATATTTTTATGAAAGTCCGCCAGCGCAAAGCAGGCAGGCAGGGGCAATATGAGAAATTTGATGAGCAGAAAGTGGAGCGCATAGTGCCTGAAGGTGGGCTCAATTTTATTATTAACCTTACTGATTATCTCGATACCGGCTTATTTCTAGATCACCGTATTACGAGAGGCATGGTAAGGAATGACGCAAAGGGACTGAATGTGCTGAACCTGTTTTGCTATACCGGCTCATTCAGCGTATATGCCGCAGATGGTGGTGCTCATACCGTTACCTCTGTTGACCTTTCTAAAACATACCTGAATTGGGCAAAGCGCAATATGCAGTATAATAAACTGTATAAAGACACACAGCATGAATTTATACATGGTGATGTGATAGAATGGCTGGATTATATGCCTGCGGATGCTTATGATCTCATTATCTGCGATCCGCCCACATTCTCTAATAGCAAGCGCATGGAAGATAACTTTGATGTGCAGCGCGATCACGTAGCCCTGCTGAAAAAATTACTGAAAGGGTGCACGGAAGGAGGAAAAATATATTTCAGCAACAATTATCGCAATTTTGAACTTGACCGGGACAAAATACCCGCATTAACCGTAAAGGATATTACCGGGCCTACCACTCCATTTGACTTCCAGGGAAAACTGCATAGGAAGTGTTACTTGATTGAAAAATGATATTTATATGATTAGGTATGCATTTATTTTATTTTTCTACAATATAAATCCCTCCTGAATGTTGCTATTCACGCACATTGCTATTAACTAAATGCAATAATATACCCCAAATTCGTTAATTTTAAATAATATCCTAATTGCCTACCCAACCATTTTAGGAATGTGGTAGTCTATTATATCGTTTAGTATTAATAACCAATATACTTGTCTATAGCTTTGGCATATACTGTATCGGGGCATGCCAGTGAGTTGGAGGAACTCATTCAAGGGTGCATACGCAATGAGCGGAGCGCACAGGAGAAGTTATACCGGTTATTTTACCCCAGGATGATGGCATTGGTGAAGAGATATATAGATCATAGCGAGCAGGCCGAAGAAGTAATGAATAATGGCTACTTGAGGGCATTCCAGAAGATAGGTCAATACAATTTCCAGGGGTCTTTCGAAGGCTGGTTGAGGAAAATAATTTTTCACGCGGTTGCTGATTATGTGAAGCAGCACACTAAATATTCCAACCAGATTGTTTTGGTTGAAAAAGATCAATGTGTGCAGCAGGACCATGCTGATAAATTGTATTATGACCAGTTGCTGAAATTGGTGCAGGAATTGCCGGATGCAACAAGAAATGTGTTTAATATGTATGTGATGGAAGGGTTTACACACAGGGAAATAAGCAATATGATTGGTATTAGCGAGGGAACATCTAAATGGCATTTGTCGGAAGGCCGGCGGTTATTAAAAGAAAAAATAGAAAGGATGGAGTTGCATTTAAAGGCATAACCATTGCGAATATAATTAGAAGAACATTTTAAAAATATAAAATTATCCACATGGATAACAATATGATTAATATCGATGACCTTGTAAGGCAGCGATTGAGTGGAGGGGAGGAGCAGGAACTGCCAGGTTCCTGGATGCGCATGCGTGATCTGCTGGATAAGGAAATGCCGCAGCGTCCGGCAGGGTTCATTTGGCGCCGCACCTATAGCGTCATAGCTATATTATTATTGGTAGCTGCCTTCAGCGTGGGAGGATACAAGCTGTCATCTTTCAGGACTATCGGCAATGCTACTGGCAATGGTATACCACCTGTTGGTGTCGCCAGTACCAATATTGCTGGTAAGACTGATGATAATATGAAAGCAACAGCCTCCAATACCAGCAATAAAGAAAACACAATAGCCAATTCCAATCAAAACACATTAAAAACAAAAAATACTGACAAAAAACTACATAATACTAATAATACAGCATCAGTAAAGAAACAGGGTGGAGGTCATTTGGTAGCTTCTAACAACATCCATCCAAATAAAGCTGCAAATACCAAAATAGATGCTAAGAATCAAGTAGCTAACAATAACAATCCGGTAACTAATAATAACATTAACGAAACTACAGGCAGACCAGCTCAAAAAGATCAATCTGTAACAGCTGGTAATGTTAAAACCGATGCCACTGATAATGTAGTTGCAGCAAATGTTGGCAATACAGCTACGACAGGCAATACTAATACGGAAACAACTACCAATAAAACTACAGCCGGTGCGAATACAGAGGCTATGAATAATATGCCGCTTGCCGCGAATACCCCAGCCGCCAACAATAGTACATTTTCCGAAAGCAAAGCTAAAACCAATGGTTATAAAAGGCCAGCATATCATAAACCTGCAGCAAGCCATAACTCCTCTACTTCAAAAACAATTACAGGTGATGACTCCGGCAAGTCGATACCAGAGCATAGCACATCAACTACAGCTGGGGAAAATGGAAAGCTAAAAACAGCAAAAAAGAAAAAGCATAAGCACACGACGGAAAATACAATCAATGGGAATACCCCATCGCCCACAAACGGAGATAAAAACACAGTTGATGAGTTGACTGCAAATACACCGAACACTGCTAATGGCAGTAACAAAGATGAAGCTACTAAAAAACTAACGGAAAATAATGCCGGTACAAAACAAGGTACAAGTGATGTTGCAGGTAATGAGCCTATGCCTGGGCCAACTGATAATGTAGTAGCCGGTAAAGTACCTACTGATAATAACCCATCTGTAACAGATGCTAAAGCTACCGATGAAAAAGCAGTCAATAAAACAATTGCTGTAAAGAAACAAGGTAAGAAAGCAGCAGGCAATAAACCTCAGAATAAGGCAGTCAATGGTATAGTGGCAGGCAGTGTATTGGCCGCTAACACTCCATTAGCCGGGAAAGCTACTAAGGCAATAACTACGGATAAAACAACACATAAAACTGCTAAAACAAATAATAAGAAGCTTGCTGCAAAGAAGCAAAAGGCCGATAGTAAAATCACTGCTGCTAAAGCAACAGACAAGACAAATATCAATGGCAAAGTGCTTGCAGCTAATGTGCCAGCGGGTATGAAAAATAATAAAGCCGCAACTACTAAAAAACATCCAGGCAAGACAATAGCCGTAAAGACACCAGGCAAAGCAAATGACGAACAGGCTGGTGATGAAAATGCAGACGGTAATGAACTGGCCGCTAATATGCCATCAACAACTAATGGAAAAATGGCTGCTAATAATAAGACAACAAATAAGACCCTGGCAGCTAAGAAAGCCGCTATTCCCAACCCCAACACAGTACTTGCCGCAAATACCGGAACAACAGGTATGAGCAAAAATGGGATGAAAAAAAGCGGTATGCCTGCACATAATATGGGTCAAAGACAAGTGGAAAAGTTGGTTGTCTCACAGCAATACATAAAAACATCTGCCACAACCGGCTATTATCAGATAGATACCCTTTCGCGTGAAATAATAACCGAAGAATATGAGCTGGGTGAAAGCAGTTTCCCTCCGTTTGTTCCTTACGGTCCTCCTCCATATAATCCGAAAGATTATGATAATGCGCTCGTTGCAGGAGCTGGTAACAGCATGGAGACAACCACAGAAGTTAAAGAGGTTGCCCATATAAAAAAGACAAAAGGATCTACATCACTTGAAAACCTGAATGCTGCTTTTAATGATATTAAAAACAAGTTTGTAGGTGCTCATTTTGCACCGGGTATTACAGGCGGCATCAATGGTACATTCTTTGGACCCACCAGCTTTAAGGGATTCCAGTTTGGGTTTACTGGCAGCTTTATATTTACAGACCAGGTAAGTGTGTCAGCTGACTTAAAATATTTCCACCGCATTAATAATAATTATTCATTGAATGACAACTATTACGCATACGCTCCGGTTGCTACTGGAGGCTATACAAGAGAACTAGTAGTAAATCCATATAGCTTCTCCACTTTGCATAGTATAGAAATGCCACTTTATATCCGTTATACCACAGGTAATTTCAATTTCTTTGTAGGCGGTAATTTTGTTTATGAATTTGCTATCAATACTGGCGCGTACCCGCTTGCAGATCCTACTACAGCACAGCAGGTATCAACAATGGGCAATGATAATGCACCTAAAATTAAGGCACAGGATTTTGACTCCAGGTTTGGTATAGGTTGCCTGGTCGGTGCTTCTTACCAGGTATCACGTAAAGTTACTTTCGATTTCCGCGATGTGCAGACTGTTTGGGATAATGGGAAATCTACCGGTGCTAAAATAATTTCCAACCAGTTGTATAAAAGCCCTTCTTTACAATTTTCTATAGGTTATAACCTTGGTGGGAATAAGGAGCGTAATAAGGAATAAGGTTTGTTTTTAGATGGATAGCAATTGTAAAGATTAGTATAAAACCCTGGAAGTGTGCGCTTCCGGGGTTTTTTGATTAATAGAGAGTAAGAAAGCATGTATTTTTATGGAGCTTATTGTTTTATAAATTTAGCTTATAACTTTACGGGAATAATCAGATAGAGATGAAATTTACTCAGTATGTATTGCCGGTAGTGGTGGGCGCAATGAGTGGGATGATGTTAATTACGTTTGGCGAAATGATAATCGGTAAATTATACCCGGTTGACCAGCATGATGCCGATGCAATTATTAAAAGTATACAGACACTGCCGGTGAACGCATTTCTCCTCTTAATTGTCAATTACATGATCTGCTCATTTTTGGCGGGGCTCATATCCACGTTTGTGGCAAAAAGGGCTACAGCAAGGCCGGCAGTTGTCATTGGTATTGTACTTACTTTGGCAGGCTTGTATAATGTCATTTATCTGCCCCACCCACTATGGTTCTCCATTGTA
>Ga0206839_1092_pt2 | contig 18485 bp, 17 predicted proteins | sample Alteio_BWOrgCont_27_FD_152883 | JGI IMG/M metagenome (GOLD analysis project Ga0206839, IMG submission 152883) | Enriched cells from forest soil in Barre Woods Harvard Forest LTER site, Petersham, Massachusetts, United States -... | ecosystem: Environmental > Terrestrial > Soil > Temperate forest >... | reverse complement strand
CCCACACTTGCTAATGGGAAAGAAGTAAAAAGCTATATAAGGAAGCGCCTTACAAGGATCGTTCCTATCTACTCCATTGCCATTATCTTCACGGCACTGATCACATGGGGTCATTACAGTTTCCCACAGGTACTGTCTAACCTGTTTTTTTTAAGCATACCGTTTGCCAACATCATGGATGATGCTTTTCCGCTTTGGTCGCTGCATTACGAAGTAGTTTGCTATTCCCTGTTTATCATTGTTTCCTATTTTAACCTGGGGCTGGCAAGAACGCTGAAAGTGTTACTCGTCGCTGCAGTAATCTTATTTATAGGCTTTCATAAAGTGAAGGTACACCCGCTGTTTATCACCTACCTGCTCGGCTACATTTTCTGGCTCACTGGCGCCATGCTGGCACAGGTAAAAACTTTTCAATACTGGCATATATCGTCTTCCAGGATGATCTCTATTTTCCTTTTAATGTTCTGTATACAAAATTTCAACCCTTATGGCCCATTACTGAAACTGTTTCATTTCTCTACTATTGACTATTCAGGATATATCTGGTACCAGGCCAAGATTCTTTATTACGACATGTTTTTCTACCCGCTCACTATATTGTTTATCCTGTCGCTCACACATGCTTATTCCCGCGTCTGCAAGCCCCTTGTGTGGTTTCTTTTTATTGCATGCACAGGCAGGCTGCTCATGATCATAAAAATGTATGGTCTTCACTATGTGGTGCAGGAGCACTATGTGATACCCTCCCTATTCCTCTTTGCAAGCATCCTTTGCTGGGTATTGAATTTTGAAATAAAAGGACAGTCAAAAAAACTTATCAGATCCACTGCAGTATTGAGCAATGTTTCTTATGCCATATATATCATGCACCTGCCACTGATTACCTTATTTGGCTTCTTCACCGCAACATCTGTTCCTTATTATGTAGTCAAGTTCATTTTGTATTGGATGGTATTATTCGGCGTATCCTACCTGCTGGAAGAAAAACTGCAGCCTTATATTAAAAAGTTGGTAAGAGGCAAACCCATACCGCAACAGGCAAATGCCACATAAAGTTTGTGACCTGACCTTAAATAAAGCCATTGTCGAAAAATCATTTTTCGTAAAATTCTATTGGCAAATCATCAGGGTCTTTTATGAAAGTAAATTTCTTACCTGTCCATTCATCTATTCGTACCGGTTCTGCAATGATATTTTTGTCATTCAGCAATGCAATAGTAACGTCCAAATTATCTACTTCAAATGCTATATGCCTTAATCCTGTTGCTTCGGGTTGAGATAATCGCGATGGAGTATGTGGGAAAGAAAAAAGCTCTATTACATAAATACCGTTCAGCGAAAGATCTAATTTATACGAATGTCGCTCCTCCCTGAAAGTTTCCCGGACGATAGTCAAACCAAGAATTTCTGTATAAAATATTTTAGATCGCGCATAATCAGAACAGATCACTGCAATGTGATGAACTCGGTTTAATTGTAACATGCGGTGCTTTATTTTGTAACAAAAATAACTTTATTCAACTTTTGCAATTTTACATACAGCAAATCACAACGTATTGTAAAAAAATGTCTGTGATAGATAGTATTTGTCTCATAACTGTAAATTGATTTTACTTATCTGCCTATTTATATGAAATACCGATAGTTGGCGTAACTTTGAACTAATAAAAACAGATAAGATGTATCCTGAACAAATAGTGGCACCGATGAAGGCTGAAGTAACCAGCCATGGATTTCAAGAGTTGCTTTCTGTAGAAGATGTAGATAAGACCTTAAAGCAAAAAGGTACTACCCTGCTCTTTATCAACAGTGTATGTGGCTGCTCGGCAGGCACTGCCCGCCCCGGCGTGGTAATGGCTGTGCAGAATGCTACCAAAGTACCAGACAGGCTTACTACCAGTTTTGCCGGCTTTGATGTGGATGCCGTGAAACAGGCGCGCAGTTATTTGCTGCCTTACCCACCATCATCTCCATCTATAGCATTGCTGAAAGATGGTAAACCGGTACACGTAATAGAGCGCCACCATATAGAAGGCCGCTCTGCACAAATGATTGCCGCAAATTTATTGCAGGCATTTGAAACGTATTGTTAATTAGTTAAAAGGGTAAATTGGTAAAAGGTTAATCTTAATACTGCAAGGGGTTAAAGGTTTTTGTGTGATAAATTTTAAGTTTCTAAAGGCGGCTTTTTTGCCGCCTTTAATTATATATGGTACTCAGTATCTTTGACCTTGAAGAAAATTAACCATTAGCGATTACAGCGCTAATACGATATTGTAAACTGCCAATTGCTAACTGTCAACTGTATTATGAACAACCGCCAGCTTTTCCTGCAACATGTCGCGCAAACATCTCCGGCTCCCATAGGGATAGAAATTGTAAGTGCATCCGGCAATTACCTGTATGATGTGGCAGGCAATAAATACCTAGACCTGATAGGCGGGATCAGTGTATGCAATATAGGCCACAAGCATCCTGCCGTGGTAGCAGCCATAAAAAAACAGGCAGATGATTACCTGCATGTGATGGTATATGGCGAACTGGTGCAGAGCCCACAGGTGCAATATGCAACGCTCCTGACTACCTACCTGCCTGAAAGTCTCAATTGTGTCTACTTCACCAACTCCGGCGCTGAGGCTACAGAAGGCGCACTAAAGCTAGCGCGGCGCGTTACCGGGCGAACAGATGTGATTGCCTGCAACAACAGCTATCATGGCCATACGCTGGGCGCATTGAGCATTATGGGCGATGAATACTGGCGCAATGCTTTCCGGCCGCTGCTGCCAGGCGTATGGCATTATGATTACAACTCAGAAGCACTGATAGATGCCGTAAATACACACACTTCCTGCGTGATAATAGAAACCATACAGGGGGAAGCGGGAGTAGTGACACCGGATAGCAACTGGATAAAAAAACTACGCAAGAAATGTACGGATACAGGTACGCTGCTGATATTTGATGAAATACAGTGTGGCTTTGGCAGAACCGGCAGGCTATGGGGTTTTGAACACTATGGAGTAATCCCGGATATAATGTTGATAGGAAAGGCGGCAGGGGGCGGTATGCCACTTGGCGCATTTATAGCCTCCCATTCTCTTATGCAGGCACTTACCAATAACCCGGTACTTGGACATATCACCACATTTGGCGGTCACCCGGTATGCTGCGCCGCAGGGATGGCTGGCATGAAAGCCCTGCTGGATGAGGGCTTAACAGATGATGTAGCCCAAAAAGAACATTTATTTCTTTCCTTGCTAAAGCATCCTGCCATCAAATCGGTACAGGGGAAAGGATTGCTGATAGCCGTAGCATTATCGTCACAGGAAATGGTGTTAAAAACATTGCAGGCCTGCCTTAAAAAGGGATTATTCTCAGATTGGTTCCTGTTTGCGCCAGAATGTATACGTATAGCCCCGCCTCTTACCATTACCCATGATGAGATACATTTTGCCTGCAAAGTGTTCATTGAAAGTTTACAATCAGCAATTGACAGTTGATATTTGGTAATTCGCAATTATATACGGCAATATACTTTACAATAGCTTGAGCTATTTTCCAGCAAATTGTAAACTGCCAATTGCCAACTACTATTTACTAACTGGAAACTGGCTTACTTGGTCAGTATGAGCGGGTAAACATTTACACCGATATTTAACTGCGCATTGGGGTCACAGTTGCCCTGACCATAGTTCAATATGCGTAAACCATTCGCTCCTGAAACATTTACCACACCTGATTCGGCAAAATCACAACCGATAGCCATTTGTATGGGAGTGGAAATTCCGAAGGTAAATGAATGCCCGTTAGGACGCATTAAAACAGCATTGCCTGAAATAGAGAAGACATCATCATTCCTGTCGGGAGTTGTATAACCAGTTACCCATTTACGTACCACATTGCCTGTCCAGGTTACATATTGGCTTTGCAATGGATCCTGGCTCATATTTAATGAATCATTCACCTGTACATTATAATACCAGTTACCGGTAATGGTGGTGTCTACACGAGTTGTGAGGATCGTACCTGATAACTGGTTCTCATTGATATAGTAGTTGTCAAAAAAGATAGTATGCACCTGACCTGGATCTGTATATTCGCCATTATAAGTGATAAATATGCTACCCCTGCGTTTTCTTCCGTCAAAACATACAACATCTTCTGTACCAAAATAAATACTAAGTGTATGCGGAACACTGATCGTATCCACACCTACCGTAGTAGTACTCAGGCCAGATCCATTAGCCGCGCTGAGATATGCGCCATTATATAAATTACCCGCTTCATCTGCTATGGAAATTGCATCATCAGTAGCCAGTTCTATTCTTGATCCGTCCGAAGCATACCCTCCGTTATCATCACCGTTTGACAAACCGCTTGGGTTAGTAGGGGAACATGCAGTGAATAACAGCGTGGAAATAATGATAAGAAAAGCTCCTTTTTTAAAATTTGAAATGCAATGCATAGGTGAATAATTTTGTTTAAAATAAATCTACTGCAGAAGATTAATGATAAAATCTGCTGCTAATATACAAATAGTGCAATATCCTGCACTAATAAAACACCACAAAATAATAAAAGACACAGGATTTTTTTCTGTTTTGCCTTAAAAATCAGGAATTTTTTTTGAAACCGAACGCCCTAAACTAAAAAACCATCCCGTGCTTACTGCGTGGGATGGTTTTTATCAAATGATATTCAGCTTATTCGCTTACTACTTCAAATTCTATTTCCACCACATTGTCTTTACCAAAATCAATGTTGGCTTTATGCGTACCGGCTTCTTTCACATCGTCAAGGATAGTGATACGGCGGCGGTCTATTTCATAGCCCTTCTGCTCACGGATAGCACGTGCTATCTGTATGGCAGTCACAGAGCCGAATATTTTGCCACTGATACCTATCTTGGCACCAACTTTAATTGGCGAAGATTTCAGCACTTCCGTTACATTAGCTATTTCAGCGAGTATTTTGTTTTCTTTCTTCTGCATTTGCTTGCGGCGCTCTTCCATTATTTTGGTATTAGAGCTGCTGGCTTCAATTGCATATTTCTGTGGAATAAGATAATTGCGGGCATATCCCGGCTTTACCGTTACCATTTCATGGGCTGCGCCCAGGTTGTCAACGTCTTTTATAAGAATTACTTGCATGATTTTCTATTTTAAAAGGTCAGTAACATAAGGTAATATAGCCATCTGGCGGGCTTTCTTGATCGCCTGGGATACTTTGCGCTGGAATTTCAGCGAGTTGCCGGTAATACGGCGTGGTAACATCTTGCCTTGTTCGTTGAGGAACTTTTTAAGAAATTCACCATCCTTGTAATCTATATACCGGATACCCATTTTCTTAAAACGACAGTATTTTTTCTGGCGTTTTTCTATCTTCTGGGAAGTAAGGAACTTTATTTCGTTTTGCTTTGCCATTTTGTCTGAGTTTTAAGAAGCTGATTCTACTGATGCGTTTTTGTTGCGTTTCCTAACATTGTATGCAAACGCATACTTATCGAGACGGGTCACCATGTGACGGATAATGTTCTCATCACGGTTCAGCTGAATTTCCAGTTTTGCGTTGAGTTCTGATGGGGCTTTGTATTCAAGCACATAATAAAGACCGGTAGTCTTTTTCTGTACCGGGTAAGCGAGCGCCCGTAATCCCCATACTTCGTGGTGCGTTATTTCGCCACCATTGTCTTTGATGAAGTCCGCGAACTTCTTTTGAGCTGCTTTGTAGTCTTCTTCCGCCAGCACTGGGGTGAAGATGACCATCAGCTCGTAGCTCTGAAGGTTGTTTTCTGTTGCCATAATATATTTTAATTGTTAATCCCATCTCCCGGCAGGAACATTGGATACTTAGCAAGTCGTTAGTCGTTAGTAGATAGTCGAAAGACTGCCAACTACAGACTGCCAACTTTTAAGCAGCCGGAAATTTGGGAGTGCAAAGGTATATAAACATTTTACTCCATCCAAATAAAAAGTAAGGAAATTGAGGCAGGTAGGGTCTACAATTACAAAAGTAATGCATTAACTATGTCTTACCATCTTTTTCCTACCCTGAAAAACAGGACTTCAGTGAAATGCCACACATGCCTGTACCGGAAAGGAAGGATAAAATTAATACCTTTGTTTCCACGAAATAGATACATAGCAAATAAATATCTTTATAAATATTCACAAAAATATTACATGTCAGATACCATTACTTCTCACCGCACCATCCGCGCACCACGCGGCACACAGCTTACCTGCAAAAACTGGATAACAGAGGCCGCTTACCGCATGATACAGAATAACCTGGATCCTGAAGTAGCCGAACGTCCGGAAGACCTAGTGGTATATGGTGGTAATGGCAAGGCCGCCCGCAACTGGGAAAGCTTTGACAAAATACTGGAATGCCTGAAAAACCTTAATGAGGATGAAACGCTCATGGTGCAAAGCGGCAAGCCAGTGGGCGTATTGCGCTCTCATAAAAATGCACCTCGTGTACTAATTGCAAACTCCAACCTTGTAGGCAAATGGGCCAACTGGGAGCATTTCCGGGAGCTGGAAGCAAAAGGGCTGATGATGTATGGGCAAATGACTGCCGGTAGCTGGATATATATAGGCTCTCAGGGAATTGTGCAGGGCACTTATGAAACCTATTTGTCTTTGGCAAACCAGCATTATGATGGCTCCCTGAAAGGTAAGCTGAATGTGACCGCTGGCCTCGGCGGTATGGGTGGCGCTCAGCCACTCGCCATCACCATGAATGAAGGTGTATGCCTTGCCGCGGAGATGGAAGCATGGCGTATAAAAAAACGAATAGAAACACGCTATCTTGATAAATGGACAAGTGACATTGATGAATCTATAGACTGGGCACTGGCAGCCAAAGAAAATGGTGAGCGTATCTCTATTGGCGTATGCTGCAATGTGGTAGACCTGCTGCAGCGCCTTATTGACCGGAATATTACCCCTGATACACTTACTGACCAGACATCTGCGCACGATGAACTGATTGGCTATTTCCCGGAAGGGCTAAGCGTGGAGGAGGCCAACGTGCTGCGCAGCAGCAATCCGGAAGAATATGTGCGCCGTTCATTAGATACTATGGCAAGACATGTAAAGCAAATGCTGGAACTGCAAAAACGTGGCGCTATTACATTTGACTATGGCAATAATCTGCGGGGACAGGCGCATGATAAGCGAGGCGTAACAAACGCTTTTGACTTTCCCGGTTTTGTACCGGCTTATATACGCCCCTTGTTTTGCGAGGGCAAAGGTCCGTTTCGCTGGGTGGCACTAAGTGGCGACCCGGAAGATATTTATACAACGGATAAAGCATTAATGGAATTATTTCCGGATAATACAGGCCTGCACCGCTGGCTGCATATGGCACGGGAGCGCATAGCCTTCCAGGGACTACCAGCGCGCATCTGCTGGCTGGGTATGGGAGACCGGGAAAAAGCGGGGCTGCTTTTTAATGAACTCGTAAGAACCGGAAAGGTAAAAGCTCCTATAGTGATAGGCCGTGACCATCTTGATACAGGCTCTGTAGCATCGCCCAATCGGGAAACAGAAGCTATGAAAGATGGTAGCGACGCTGTAGCCGACTGGCCTATACTCAATGCGCTTATTAATACTGCCGGTGGCGCCAGTTGGGTATCTTTCCATCATGGTGGTGGTGTAGGCATGGGTTACTCTTTACATGCAGGCATGGTAATCGTAGCCGATGGCACACAAGATGCAGAAGAGAGGTTGAAACGTGTGCTGTTTAATGATCCCGCTATGGGCGTTATCCGTCATGCAGATGCGGGGTATGAGATAGCGGAGGAAACAGCAGAGAAATATCTAAAACCCCTGACTCCTAAAGGGGAACCAACTATTTAGATTTGAATTAAATTCTGAACATATTATGGTATTTCAACTAAATTATGTTTGAGCGATATGAGGAAAAGTATGTTTATTGGCGCGAGTAATCTTATTTTCGAAAAAGCAAAGGATTTAAGAAACAACCCGACCCATGCTGAAACTTTACTTTGGGGGTATCTGAAACAAAACCCTTTAAGTCATAAATTTAGAAGACAACATCCAATTAGTATATATGTTGCTGACTTTTATTGTCACTCATTGAAATTGACGGTAATGTTCATAGTGATCATGATGTATCCAGTCATGATGCAGAGCGGCAAAAAAATCTTGAAGCAGATGGAATTATGTTTCTTAGGTTTACAAACAATGAGGTTGAAAAGAAATTAGAACAGGTGATAACCGAAATTGAAAAATATATTACAAAAAGCGAAACTAATTGTTCACAAAATAGGGGGAAGCCCCTTTAGGGGTTTGGGGTTTTATGTCATCTTTTAGGATAGGCCAGGGAATAGATTTTCATAAACTCGTGGAAGGCCGGGAGTTTTGGCTGGGAGGGGTGCTTATTCCTCACAGTAAAGGCGCACTTGGCCATTCAGATGCAGATGTATTGCTGCACGCCATTTGCGATGCATTGTTAGGCGCATTGAGCCTGGGAGATATAGGGCAGCACTTCCCTGATACAGATATGGCTTATAAAGGCATAGATAGCAAAGTGCTGCTACAAAGGTCTTATCAGTTAGTTTGTGAAAAGGGCTATATACTTGTCAATATAGATAGTACCGTATTACTGCAAGCTCCCAAAATCAGGAAATATGTGGATGAAATGAGGGCAACCATTGCCGGTATACTGAATGTGTCGGTTGAAGATGTTTCCATAAAAGCCACTACCACTGAGCATCTGAGTTTTATAGGCCGGGAAGAAGGTATTGTAGCTACTGCCAATGTGCTGCTGCAGAGGCAGTTGACAGTTAGCAGTTGACAGTTTTCCCGTTTAGAGTTTACAATTGGCAGTAAACTGTAAACTGTGGATTGCCTACAAATGCTGTATATGTGCTGTGCACACCTGTGTATCTATCCCCGTAACAATTGTATCATTGATGGCTATTTCAAATTGCAGATTACCTGTTAAAGGGTCACGGTTGTAGGTACCACTGCCCCACACTTTTATGCCATTCACCGTCTGGAAAGGGATAGTAATAATATTGGTAACCTGCGCGCTCACCGCAAATGTACTGCCCAGGTTATTCAGGTTGGATATATTAACCGTATAAGGTGTATTCGGAACAGTGGCTACAACAGATGCATGCTTGAAGACAATAGGATTGCAAAAGTCGTAAGAACTATCATAAATACCCGCAAGTTTGGTAGCATAATCTATTGGGGGTGTAATATTTAGTATCAGCCTGTGCGGTGTGCTCCCGGTGGCCGCACTACTGATAGTTAAAATCACAGTATCACAGCCGACAGGTATATCACCCGTATTGAATGTGAATACCCCGCCCATGAGCAGGCCTACTACCTGCGAAGCAGGAATGACAGTCACGTTTCCCGGCAAGTTGGTAATAGTGCAACTGAGCTTGTTGTTATTGATATCCCCGTTAACCACATTAATATAGAATACAAATGGGAAGCTGCTGTTTGCCGGCATGGAAATCACAGAGTCATAAGTAGCCGTATACTCAAAATTAAAATTCGGATCAGGCGTCACCGGATTGTTGTGTTTCTTACAACAGCAAAGCAACAACAGCAATAACCATACCAGGCTACGGATCCTCATTTAAATAAAATTAATGCAGAAATAATACCTATTAAATGCCTCTAATGTCGGCATTAATTTCAGAATAGCCAAAAACTGTAACTATCAGTTACATCCTTCCCAGCTTTATATCTTCCACTACCGCCGGATCGAGCAATGTGGAAGTATCCCCTACATTTCCCATTTCTCCCTCGGCAATCTTACGCAATATCCGCCGCATGATTTTTCCGCTCCGTGTTTTCGGAAGGCCGTTTACAAACTGCACCTTATCCGGCCTTGCAATTGGCCCTATAATGCGGCTTACGGTCTGCAGGATATCTGACCGGGTTAGTGCAGGGTCTTCTGGTAATTGATCCATGATCACATAAGCATAAATACCTTGTCCTTTCAAATCATGCGGATATCCCACTACTGCGCTTTCCAGCACCCCTGTATGCATATTGATGGCATTCTCCACCTCAGCAGTACCTATCCGGTGGCCGCTTACATTCAGCACATCGTCCACCCTGCCAGTGATGCGATAAAAACCTTGTTCATCCCTGTAGCAGCCATCACCAGTAAAATAAAGCCCTTTATAGGTAGCAAAATAATTCAGGCGACAACGCTCATGGTCGCCATAAGTAGTGCGTATAATAGATGGCCAGGGGAACCTGATACATAAGTTACCGCTTACATCATTCCCTTTTATTTCCTCTCCCTGCTCATCTACCAATACTGGCTGGATACCTGGTAACGGCAGTGTGGCATAGCTAGGTTTGGCCGGGGTAATACCTGCGAGGTTGGAGATCATGATACCCCCGGTTTCTGTTTGCCACCAAGTATCTACAATCGGGCATCGGCCTTTACCTATATGCTCATCATACCAGTGCCAGGCTTCCTCGTTTATAGGCTCCCCTACTGTTCCCAATACTTTTAAAGAATCCAGGCGCTTGTCTTCCAGTGGCTTTGTGCCATAAGCCATCAGGCTGCGTATGGCAGTAGGTGCCGTGTACAGGATATTTACTTTATGCTTATCTACAATTTCCCAAAGCCTGCCTGCATCCGGCCAGGTGGGCAACCCTTCATACATCAGAGATGTGCCACCCGCGCACAGCACACTATATAATATATAAGTATGCCCGGTTATCCACCCTATATCTGCTGTGCAGAAATGAATATCTCCCGATTCATACTGGAATACATTTACAAATGTGTAAGTAGTGTATACCATATAGCCACCCGATGAGTGTACTACTCCTTTGGGCTTGCCTGTAGACCCGGATGTATATAAAATAAACAGTGGGTCTTCCGCGTCCATTTCCTCCGCTGCTACCAATGGGTTACCTTGCGCCTCTACTTTCGCTACTTCCACATCCCACCATACATCCCGCCCCTTTATCATGCTCACAGGAGTATGCGTGCGCAGGTATACGATCACCCGTTTCACAAACGGACAACCGGTTAGTGCATCGTCTATAATGTTCTTCAGTGGAATGTCTTTGCCCCCCCTGAATGCCCCATCGCAGGTAATGATGAATTCCGCTTTGGCATCCTGCAGCCGGTCTGCGATGCTCTGGGCGCTAAACCCGCCAAATATCACGGAATGTATGGCCCCTATCCGCGCGCACGCCAGCATGGCCACTGGCAGCTCAGGCACCATTCCCATATAAATGCATACACGATCTCCTTTTTTCACACCATTATTCAGGAGCACCCTTGCAAACTGGTTCACTTTATGATACAGTTCTTTATAGCTGATCGTCCTGTGTAGCTCTTCTTTGCCATTTGGCTCCCAGATAATTGCAGGCCGGTCGCTCATTGTTTCCAGGTGCCTGTCAAGGCAATTCTCCGTTATATTCAGCCTTCCATTTACAAACCACTTCACCTCTGGCTTTATAAAATCCCATTCCAATACCTTATCCCACCGCTTACGCCACACAAATTGATTTGCCACATCACTCCAAAATTCTTCCGGCTGCGCCACACTTTGGTTATATGCTTGCTTATATGCGTCATATGACCTTAAACGAAATGAAAAATCCATAAAACAATTCTTATTAGCTATAGTGAAAATACAATAAAGCAGCAAAAGAACTACATGTAGAATCAGCATTTCAATTTAGTATAATTAAAATAAAATAATATAAATTCTTAAACATTAACAAAATGATTTTACTATTTGTACTTTTTACTCGCTATTTTGCCAATTCCTATAATTTTTTATGCGCTATATAGCGGTCATTTACATCGCATTTATGTGTATTTGCGGGTATGCCCAAACGCCGGGCATGCCTAAATTTCATGCATTTAATGAGCGGTATTATTTCCTGGATACCAATAAATTTTTCATAGCTAACAAGCTACCTACCATAAACGATTCTTTAAAAAAGCTAGCATATCTAGCGGAAAAAGAAAGCGATAAAGAATTTGCTTTACAAGTTCGATTGTACAGTTGCATGAGAGCTCATTCGGAGCATACTCCGGATAACAACGTAACAGAAAAAAATCTGCAGCAGTTGCTTTACGAAGCAACGAAAGATAGCCTGCATTACCTGGAAGCGGCCATTTTACAGGCAATGGGAGATTTTTATAGTAATAATAATCAAAGGCAGAGCGCAGCAATAGAACATTACATTTCCGCATACGTAATATATAAAAATTTCACCCCGGAAGAGTTTCCTCCAAAACAGGAGTTTATCTATAAACTTGGTGGCATCTTCTATAGATATGAAGATTACGATAACGCTATAAAGTATTTACAGGACGCGTTGCGCACCAGGCAAACAACTAACAACAACATTTTCTGTTCTATCTTTAATACTATAGGGCTGTCTTACAGGCAAATGAAACAATATGACAGTGCTATTTTATACTTTCAAAAATCATATGAAAATGCAATTAAACTTCATAATAGGGCATGGGAGGGCATATCGCAGGGAAATATAGGAATAACCTATTTCCATCAAAAAAAATATGCGGAAGCCATCCCTTTATTGCAAAAGGATATTGAAACAAGCCTTGCTACCAATAATATTAAAAATGGGGTTGGCTCTATGGGCATACTCGCCACTATTTATAATGATGAACAACAATACGGAAAGGCAGAAAAAATCTTGCTTGATGCATTGAACATTATAGAAAATAAGCCATTCTGGCCTTATTACCCACTCGCAGACGAACTATATACACAGATGTACAGGGTATACGCAGCAAAAAAGAATTACCGGCTTGCCTATCTATACGCAGACTCCGCAATGACTGCAAAAGACAGTCTTGCAAAACGCAATGATGCACTAACACTCTCAAAAGCAAATGAAAAACAAAATTTCCTGGAACATAAACTGGAAGCTGAAAAACTGCAAAGCCAGGTAAATATCGGATTACTGGAAATAGCCAAGAGCCGGATTGAGATTATTTTTACTTGTATTGGTATTGCTATTTTGCTGATAGTGATCCTATTCATTGCCAGGGAACGGAAACGGTCCGAAAACCTGCTGCTCAATATACTACCCGAAAAAATTGCAAAAAGATTAAAGAAAGAAGAACACCCTATTGCTGACTATTTCGAAAATGCATCTATCCTCTTTATTGATATGGCGGGCTTTACTGTCTTCTCAGATGGCCGCAACCCAAAAGATGTAGTGAATATGCTCAATGACATTTTTACTCTTTTCGACAATATTGCAGAAAAATATGGGTTAGAGAAAATTAAAACAATCGGGGACTGCTATATGGCTGTAAGCGGTTTGCCTGAAGAGCGGGCAGACCATGCGGAAGCAGCTACAAAAATGGCACTGGAAGTGCGAGCCAAAATGAAAGGCATCAAAGCCAAAGACGGCACACCGCTTGTATTCAGGATAGGTCTTGATTGCGGGCCTGTAGTAGCAGGCGTTATCGGCAGAAGAAAATTTATTTATGATCTTTGGGGAGATACGGTGAATACAGCCAGCCGCATGGAGTCAACCGGCGTGGCAGGAGAGATTCACTGCACAGACAGGTTTAAAAGAAGCATCGAGCAATCACATAAGTTCGTGAACAGGGGTGAAACAGAAATAAAAGGCAAAGGCATGATGGAAACATGGCTCATCGTTGAATAGCACCTTCTTACTTCCTATATGACCTCCTAAAATTACTCCTGTATATCGTACTCTTTTATTTTGCGGTAGAGTGTACGTTCAGAGATTCCCAGTTCAGCGGCTGCATCACGGCGACGGCTCTTATGCTTTTTAAGCGCTTTGGTAATAAATTCTTTTTCACGGTCTGCCAGCAGCAACGTTTCCTCCACCTCCTCATGATGGTCTTTATGGTCTAATAGGATAGGAGTATTAGTATTGGAGCCTTGCCAGCTTGGCGACAGGCTTGCATTCACAGGCTGTTCCCCATCACTATATACCGGCACCAGTGTATTAGGCGATGATGGGTCGGCAGGAGTATAACCCTGGTGATGAGCCACGTCGAAGATCATCTGCTTCAGGTCATTCATATCCTTTTTAAGGTCAAAAAACAGCTTATACAATATATCCCGCTCTGTACTAAAATCAGCCTGTGAAGTAGCAGATGAAAGTCCGGTACCTGTGCTTTGAGCCACCAGTGCCAAGCTACGGTTTATATCCCGCTGCGGCAGGAAGCGCTGCAAAATATCAGCAGTAATCAACTTGTCGGTAGATAAAACGGATACTTGCTCTGCAATATTTTTGAGTTCACGCACATTGCCGGGCCAGTAGTAATTTACGATCATCTGCAAAGCAGCATTATCAAGTTGCACCGAAGTGGTTTTATAACGCTCAGAAAAATCAGCCGCAAATTTCCGGAATAGCAAAGGAATGTCTTCCTTACGATCTCTCAGTGCAGGCACACGTATCGGCACTGTGCTTAAACGGTAATACAAGTCCTGTCGGAAATCTCCTTGCTGTGTATATTCCAGCAGGTCTCGGTTAGTGGCAGCAATTACGCGCACGTCTGTTTTCTGAACTTTTGACGAGCCCACACGTATGTATTCCCCGGTTTCCAGCACGCGTAGCAGTCGTGCCTGCGTGCCTAATGGCATTTCCCCGATCTCATCAAGAAAAATGGTACCGCCGTTCACCGTTTCAAAATATCCTTTACGGCTATCTACTGCTCCTGTAAAAGAACCTTTTTCATGCCCAAACAATTCACTGTCTATAGTTCCCTCAGGTATAGCGCCGCAGTTCACCGCAATAAACGGATTATGCTTCCTCGGCGAAAGCGCATGAATAATCATGGAAAATACCTCTTTACCTACTCCGCTCTCTCCTACTATTAATACTGAAAGGTCTGTATTAGCTACCTGCACCGCAGTATTCAGCGCATGGTTCAGCGCCGGAGAATTGCCTATAATCGCAAACCTGTTTTTTATACTTTGAATATCCATGTTACATTAAAAATCAATAGTCACAAAAGCTGTGATAATTGAAAATATTATTTTGAATTTAAAATTGCCTGAACTTCTGTTTTCAAGATTGGTAAATTCTTCTTACAAATCAACCATATTGCTTCACTCTCCACAACATCATAGTTATGCACTATTATATGCCTTAGGGAAATAATTTTACTTTCGTTTGATATAGGTAATATTTTATCGATCTTATCTGCCTGCCACAATGCTTCTCCAATAATGGATAATCTTCTTTCAACAGCATCGTTTACCATAATATTGTCTTTGTATATAGACAATGTCAACACATTTTGAAGATGAGCGTCAATCGTTTCAATTGATTTAAGTATATCAGTCAATAGTTTATTTATCTTACGACTCATATATCAACTGCTTACTTTCATTAATACTTTCAATAAAATAAGGATTCCACATTTTCTCTTCGGCCACCAAGTCTACTTTCCTTTTCAGAAGATCCTGTAAATAGAATAAAAGATCAAAAAAATTATCTGCATAATCCATTTCTCCTATATCTTCTTTTCTGAAACGATACAAAAAATCCACATCGCTTTCATTTGTAAAACGGCCTTCATTGGTCGCGCTTCCCACAAGATACAAAGATCTTACATGATACTTTTTGCAAGCATCACGTATTGCACTTAAATTGTCTTTTATTAATGCAATCATTCTATACAATTTCTCCCATTAATGTTGCAGATGTGGCATTGGTGACTTTCACATGCACATAGTCACATTTTTTCAGGTCTGTATTATTTTTTGGGAAAACTACTACTTTGTTTTGCGTATTCCTTCCAGACCAATGCAAATCACTCCTTTTGCTATCACCTTCTATAAGCACTTCAAAAATTTTGCCAATATCGTTTTTAAAGCTCTTGCCCTGGCAAGTTTGCTGTAGGTTTATGATCTCGGTAAGCCGCTGTTTCTTTATCTCCGCAGGCACGTCATCCGTATATCTACGTGCAGCCAGTGTGCCGGGGCGCTCACTATAAGAAAACATATATGCCATGTCAAAATTCACCTGTTCCATTACAGAGAGAGTATCATGATGTTCATCTTCCGTCTCCGTGCAAAACCCAGAAATAATATCAGTGCTCAGTCCGCAATCAGGCATTATTTCACGTATACGTTTCACTTTATTCAGATACCACTCCCTGGTATAGGTGCGGTTCATTAGTTGTAGTATGCGTGTATTGCCGCTTTGAATAGGCAGGTGGATATACTTGCATATATTGGGGTACGCTGCCATAGTATGTAGCACATCATCCGTTATGTCCTTAGGATGTGATGTGCTGAACCTGATGCGTAGCAACGGAGATATTTCAGCAACAAGGGCCAGCAAGTCCGCAAAGGTTATGGCCTTATTATTCTCAGCGACAGCTGGTGACGCAGTGTAATAATAGCTATCCACATTCTGACCTAATAAAGTCACTTCCCGAAAGCCTCTATCAAAAAGGTCTTTGCATTCACTGACTATGCTTGCCGCATCACGGCTACGCTCCCTGCCACGGGTAAATGGCACTACGCAAAATGTGCACATATTATTGCAGCCACGCATAATGCTCACAAAAGCGCTCACACCATTACTATCCAGCCGCACGGGTGATATATCCGCATAAGTCTCATCCCTGCTCAATAGAACATTTACGCTCTTCTGCCCCCCTTCTGCCTGCACAATAAGGTCTGGCAGGCTACGGTATGCATCCGGCCCTACTACAATATCCACCAGCTTCTCTTCTTCCAGTAGTTTTGCCTTTAGTCGTTCCGCCATGCATCCCAGCATGCCTATAAGCATACCCGGGTTATTGTCTTTCACTTTTCGGAAAGCCTGCAGGCGGGCGCGTACTGTTTGCTCAGCTTTTTCACGTATAGAGCAGGTATTCAACAGCACAAGATCCGCCTCTTCAAAATTTCTCGTTGCACCAAAACCTTCCTTATTTAATATAGACGCAACAATCTCACTATCGCTGAAGTTCATTTGGCAGCCATAGCTTTCGATGTAAAATTTCTTACGAAATATATTAGAGTCATTAATAAAAGGAGCATATGCTTCTCCCTGGCGCAACTCATCTACCTCTTTTTGCAGTATATCTGCCATATTTTCCGATTTTCAAATCATGCAAAGATACAGCATAGGTCAATACGCATGATGACATTAAATTTGCATGTAATCCAATTAAATGTAATGCTTGTTATTATAAAAGAAAACATTTTTTTATTTCTTTCAATTTGTCGATACCAAGGCCAAAAATCAAATAATAAATGTAAATTTGGCACCTGCCTAAATCAAGTGTATTCTGCGTAAAACAGTTACGCTTTACTTTTTTGCAAATGGATAAAAAGAGGATTTTATTATTAACATTAGTTCATCCTGATTTTCTCCCCCCTGTATATGCAGCAGCACAGGTATTGAGAGACCTGGCTTATGACATCCATATACTCACCTTTGATTCGTTTGTCCCTGCCAACATCGCCCCGGAAAATAATATAGTTACTGAGACGATTGGGAACCACCATAATTCCGGGATATTCGGAAGGTTGCAGTTAAGAAATAAATTTACAAAACGTGCAAAAGAACTGGTGAATGAAAATGCTTTTGCTATTATCACTTTCTGCCCGTTCTCTTTTAACTGCGGGTTAAAAATTAAAAAAAATATACCGGTTCTTTATTTTGCATTGGAGATAGCTGATTTTATACCCCGGCAGTTTTTCAAATCTCCTTTATCTAATTACAGGAACCTGCTGGCACTTCAGAATGTTAAAAAAGCCGATTTAGTGGCGACACCATCTGTGCAGCGGTCTGCGTGGCTGGCTGGCAGGTGCCATTTAGACTTTATGCCTTATACGATACTTAACACTTCTTATTTACCCGCTGATTCACCTGAAAATACTTTTGAAAAATATAAAGAAATGGTACCGCCAGACTTCCTGGATAAAAAAGTAGTGCTCTATGCAGGTGCAGTAAATGCAGATAATTGTATCCTGGAACTGGTACAGGCTTTTGAATTAATTAATGATTGGCACAGTGTTTTAATAATTAATGGTATGAGAGATAATGAATATTGTAAAGAAATAAAGGAATATGCTGCGGAATGCAAGTCAAACAAAAGGATACTTCTTTTACCATACCAGACAAGAGATAAAGTACTGGCTTTGCAATATAATGCACACATAGGAGTAAACCTTTCGAGAGAACAGCCGGATAATGTAAAATCAAGTATGCCAGCACCTAATAAAGTAGGCGAATACATGGCAAAGAAACTATACCTGATAGGCATTCACAATGAATATCTTAGACCTTTAAAATCTATCGGCATCGCTTCTCTTGCAGCAACACCATCGCCAGAAGACATAGCCGAGGCACTAAAACGGGCACTGGTTAAGGTAAATGATATAGATTATAAAAATAAAATAAATGATTTTGTCAAAAGCTATTTCTGCATGCAGGAACAATTAAAACCAATTATAAAATTTTTAAACAATATAAATA
>Ga0206839_1110_pt1 | contig 18521 bp, 16 predicted proteins | sample Alteio_BWOrgCont_27_FD_152883 | JGI IMG/M metagenome (GOLD analysis project Ga0206839, IMG submission 152883) | Enriched cells from forest soil in Barre Woods Harvard Forest LTER site, Petersham, Massachusetts, United States -... | ecosystem: Environmental > Terrestrial > Soil > Temperate forest >... | reverse complement strand
CATAATTGCCAAATAATGAACGATACTTTTTTTTCACGCTTACCGGGTAATAAAAATGTGTGGGTATTTGCACTGCTATGGGTGCTTACATTTGCTTTATACATTTCAGCTACTAAGGCAGGGTGGGTGATAGATGCTGTAGGTTTTTTATACAATCTGAATCATGAGCACTTTTGGGATTTTATAAACCGTACCCATTCCGGCGACCATAGCTTTTACCAGGTGCTTACACTGCAGTATTATATAGGATATAAGTTGTGGGGCATGAATCCGTGGATGTGGGGGCTGCTATACATTACCTTACATGCCATCAACGCATTTTTGCTGTTTGTTATTTTCAGCAATATTTTTTCTGATTCCGGGCTGAAGCATAGCGTAATGGTTCCTCTGATAGGTGTCTTGTTTTTTACAGTGTGTCCGCATATTTCCGAGGTTATTATCTGCAAGGCATATTATCACTACCTCCAGTGTTTTGTCTTTATCCTGCTCATACTGCGCTGGGTGCAGCGTTACCAGCATGAGCAGCGCAGCAAGTATGTATGGATGAGTGCAGGAGTATTTTTCTTGTCTGTTTTTACACTGGAGATATTTTATATCATCCCCTTCTTCGTGTTTACCCTTGCTATGTTTTACCGTGTTGGCCTGGGTTATGATAAACGCGTATTGCAAAAGACGTTGAAGAATTTCGTCTTGCCACAAATGCTATTGCTTGGAGTGTATTTCATTGCGTTATATGTCAGTTACAAAAATCTAAAGGTTCATAAAATAGAAGTAAACCAAACTGCGATTGATTATTTGTCGAAGCTGCCGAAATACTTTTTTCACATAATTTTTCTGGGCCGCTATTTTGATCCATCGGATAAAAATGTCATATACTCATTTTTTGAATCATGGATCACACTTGGCGTATTTTATGCGCTGATTATAGCAGGCCTCGTATATGGAGTTGCTAGGTGTAACAGGATGAGCAATAATGTCAAAGTAATGATGCTATTGTTTGTATGGGCTTTGGGAACCCTGATGTTTGTAATGCCATTGGCATTTCCAAGGTCTTCATTGCTTATATTTTATGATCGCTACACTTATTTTTCTGATGCATTTATATATATGCTGCTGGTGATGCTGGCACTGAAGCTAAAAAACAGGTATATAGCTTATGCACTATTTTGCATTTACGGTATTATCAATCTCTATTTTACCCTGATGGTAAATAAATACTGGAAAGAATCTGATGTGATCAATACGCATCTACTCAGTGACTTACCGGTGGAAGGAAACAAAACGGTACTATTGCTCAACATACCGGAGAATATGAATGGCGCTCCTATGATAGGTGCACAACAGCAGGGTGAATATCAAACAATGCGTGAGGTATACACAGGAGATACTATTAAAAATAAGATGTATGACGTGGCTTCGTACAATATGAATGCCGATACAGATGGCGTGTATGTAATAGTGGTAAATGACAGTGTGATAGATGTGGCGCTGAACCAGTGGGGATCATGGTGGTGGTACAATGGGCAGGGGGCAGGGAGTTATGAAAATGACGACTATAGGGTGAAAATGGTGAACCCAAGCAGGTGGTATGAGCTGACACTTAAAAAGCCAGCATCTCAATACGCACTGCTGTATGAGGTGGGGGATCAATGGAAAACAGTGGACATGCAAAAAATGAAATCACGACAGCATTGATAATTCAAAAGTAAAAAGTCAAAATTAAAAAGTGTAGCAGAGTCCAGATTAGTGGCAAAAACGAATAATGGATAACACAAACACACCACATATTTTAAGCGCATTTAGAAAAAGCAAGCTGCTTGTTTTTGGTGTGTTGTGGGTAGTTGTTTTCCTGGTATATCTTAAAGCATCGCAGGGTGGCTGGGTATCTGATGATGTGGAACTGTTATACAGGCTACGCCACGGATCATTTTGGGATTTCATTAACGCAAAACTGTCGCGTGGCAACCTTTATCATTTTTCATGGACAGCCTTTTATATTGCTTACTCACTGTTTCATCTCCATACTTTCCTATGGTATATGCTGTTTGTATCGTTCCATGCAGCAAATGCCACGCTTATATATAGTATATGCACCAGGTTGTTTGAAAAATCAGGTGTAAAGCATTCTGTAGCCATTGCCGGTGGTGGCACATTATTGTTCTGCATTTGCCCTCACATTTCTGAGGTGCTGATATGGAAGGCTGCGTTTCATTATCTCCATTCTATGTTCAATATGTTGTGTGTGGTTTATTGTGTTCAAAAGTTTTTTGACACTTCTAAAAGCAAGTATGCATGGATTGCCGGTATCATATTCCTGATCTCTTCTTTTTCGCATGAGTTTTTTTATCTCACGCCGTTTTTTGTGCTTACTACTGTTCTATATTACCGCTATGTGCTGGGATATGAGCGGGCAGTTTTTAATAAGGCTATCCGTTGGTTCTTTCTTCCATTGTGTGCAATAATTATAGTTCATCAACTGTTACTCCTGGTAAATACCGGCACTTTTACTTATCGGCTGGAAGCAGAGACACAACAATCAGGGATTAATTTTTTTCGCAAACCTCCTTTGTACTTTTTCCACACTATTTTTTTTGGCCGGTTCTTCCCTTATGACTCTACTCGGTGGGTATATGCGTTTTTCTCATCGCCAATGGGTATTGCTGCATTTTATGGTATTGCATTGATCTCGCTCATCATCATTGTAATGCGTTTCCGGCAGATGGAGAATAGGAATAAAATATTTATACTCATCTGCTGCTGGATGGGGGCGTGTATAGCACTTGTCTGCCCCATGTGGCTACCTGATAACATGCTGATTTTATTCGACAGGTACACCTATTACATGCTACCGTTTATTTACATATTGCTTATGTTCCTTCTGGTGCACTTACCCCGCCGTATAGCTGTAGGCATTTTTGCGATTTATGCATTTATCAATGTTTATTTCACTAACCAGGTAGCTACTTACTGGCAATATTCAGCACACCTCACGAATAAGCTTGAACATGCATTACCACCATGCGGAGACAAAACGGTGTTACTGCTGAACCTGCCGGAGTATATGAATGGGGCGCCTGTCTTGGGTCCGTGGTGGCATTTTTCGTTCAAGCAAACTTATAACCTGCTGAATGAGCAGCAGATAAATAACCCGATGTATGATGTCGTCTCGTATAACATGATCAGCCCAACTGATGGGGCGCATGTAATGGTGGTGAATGATTCTACCATACACGTCACCCTTAACCAGTTCGGTACATGGTGGTGGGCAAACCTTACAGGTGCTTATAGCTACAGCAATAATGACTACAGGTTTAACTTAATTGATCCCGGGCACTGGTACGAGCTGACGCTCCGGCATCCGGCAGCACAATACGTGCTACTGTATGAGGCAGGGGATCAATGGAAGGTAGTGGATATGAATAAGAACGGCAAGGACCAATATTAAAGTTGTGATACAATCTCCTTCACTTTATTGCCAATCAAGTCCCTTACCTGCCTGAATTCGTTTTCGTTCATATCACGGGGATCTGGAATATTCCAGTCCAGCCTATTGGTAGCTCGTACAAGAGGACAGGCATCACCGCAACCCATAGTTATTGAATAGTCAAACTGAACATCCGGTAGCTCGTCAAGCGATTTGGAATTATGCGTGCTAAGGTCATACCCCAGTTCATTCATCGCTACAATTGCTTTAGGGTTTATTTTGCTCGATGGGCAGGAGCCTGCGCTATATGCCTGTACGTTGCCTGCCCCATAAATATTGGCAAATGCCTGCGCCATCTGGCTGCGGTTGCTGTTCTCAATACATACAAAAAGGATGTGCTTCATTTTTTCTCGTTTTTTAAGATACTAAATACTGGTATGGCTGCTACTGCACCTGCGACAGGAGCAATAATGTAAATCCACAAATGCTCTAAATGCCCACTTATTAGGGCAGGGCCAATAGACCGTGCAGGATTCATAGATGCCCCGCATACCGGCCCCGCAAACATAGCTTCCAGCGCTACTACACCACCAATTGCAAGGCCTGCAAACATGCCCTGCTCTTTACTGCCGGTTGCCACATTGATAATAACGAGCATGAGGAAGAATGTGAGGATAAACTCCATGATAAGCGATTGCAGCTCTGTGCCAGACGGAATGGTGGTCCCAAGAAATTCATTCGCAGGGAACAGATATTTTAAAGTAGCACTGGCTAACACTGCGCCTGCGAGCTGGCTCAGCAAATAAGGCACTAACATGCGCATAGAAAAGCGCTTTGCCACAGTAAATGCAATGCTCACGCCGGGGTTAAAATGGGCACCGGATACATCGCCTAAAGCATAGATCATACTCATTACCACGAGGCCAAATGTGACTGCGATACCTACATGAGTGATGGCGCCATGTGATTGCTGGTCGATGATGATAGCACCAGTGCCTGCAAATACCAGCGCATAAGTTCCCAGGAATTCAGCAAGTAATTTTTTCATAGCTTGATTAATTACAACAGCCGGGTTCGCAGCAGGTTTCAGGTTTTTTTGCAAATACAGTGACACTGTAGATACCTAGATTACTTTGCTTGAATGATGTAATGTCTTCTTCAGATAAATAAGCACCCAGTATATCATCCGGTATGATGATTGCTTTTTCTTTCTGTATGGTTATCTCTTTAAAGCCAGTACTATTAATGAGACCAATATATTCGTCCTTTTGTATTGCCCCAGATATGCAGCCTGCATACATTTCTGCAACCTGTTTCATTTTATCCGGCAATTCACCTACAAGTACCACATCTGAAATACTAAAATGTCCTCTAGGTTTCAGGCAACGGTATATTTCTTTAAAGACTTTAGCTTTATTCGGCACTAGGTTAAGCACGCAATTGCTCACAATCACATCTGCAATATTTGCTGTTACAGGTATTTTTTCAATATCGCCATACCTGAATTCTACATTGTTGAATCCTAGTTTCTCTGCATTGATTCTTGCTTTATCTATCATTGCTTCGGTAAAGTCAACGCCTATTATCTTTCCGTTTTCCCCTGCTATTGACCTAGCTATAAAGCAATCATTACCAGCGCCACTACCCAGGTCAATAACTGTATCCCCCTTTTTTATCTGTGCGAATTCAGTTGGCAGGCCGCATCCCAAGCCTAGGTCTGCATCTGCATTATAGCCTTCCAGTTGGGTGTAGTCATCACTCATGATGTTGTACACTTCCGTGCTGCAACATCCTGAGCCGCAACAGGAGCTCATATTTGTGGTTTTATCCTGTACTGCTATTTCTGTGTATTTTTCCTTTACCAGATCTTTTAGTCCCTGTTCTGTTTTCATAAAAAAATATTTTTTGATGTTTTTAATTTACTGGCAGCATCCCGGTGCGCAAGTAGTTTCGTTTAAATCTGTAAAAAAATCTGAGAATAATTTTTTGTATTTATCCCATGCCTTCGGGTCTATACAATAGCAAATGCTCGTACCTTCTATGGAACCTTTTATCAATCCAGCTTGCTTCAGCTCTTTCAGATGTTGCGAAATGGTGGGCTGGGCAAGGCCTATTTCTAAAACAAAGTCATTACAGATACATGCATTTATTTTTACAAGGTGTTGCAATATGGCAATGCGTGCAGGGTGGCCCAGCACTCTTGCTATGTTAGCCATTTCATTTTGCTTTTTGGTAAACAGGTCTGTTTTACTAATGCCCATCAATTTATTTGTTTATTGCAATATTACGATGAAATTTTAAAATGAAAAAATATTTTCAAAAATTCTGATTTTATGAATTCAGGGGTTGATTAATTACATTGTGTAACAATTCAGTTTACTTGGCAGAGATCAGCACAGCAAAGTTAGAGAGGGCTTTATCCTTATGGCAGGCAACCGCTATTAATATGATAGATATGGTGGGCATAGGGCCATTTGTGACACTTCCTATTATTGTAGGGCTGATGCATGGCCCTGCGGCTATTTTTGCTTGGTTGCTTGGGGCATTGCTTGCCTATATGGATGGAATGGTGTGGGCAGAAATGGGCGCTAAATGGCCGGAGGCTGGAGGCAGCTATGTATTTTTGCAAAAACTGTTTGGTGATCTGAAGATAGGGAAGCTCATGTCTTTCCTGTTTATCTGGCAAACAACTATACAGGCACCACTGGTAATAGCAAGCGGGGCAATAGGCTTTGCAAAATACTTCTCCTACCTCGTACCGGTGACGAATATGCAGGAAAAAATGGTGAGTGGCACACTCGTAATACTACTAGTGGCGCTCCTCTACCGGAATATAAAAAGCATAGGGAAGATATCTGTTGTTTTATGGATAATAACGGGCGGCACTATATTGTGGCTGATAGGCTCAGGCTTTGGGCATTTTAGCGCTGCACAGGCTTTTGATTTTCATTTCGAAGGTTTTGATTCCAGCACACTGCTGTTTGCAGCACTTGGCAGGTCGTCACTGAATGCAGTTTATTCTTATCTCGGTTATTACAACGTCTGTCACCTAGGGGCTGAAATAAAAAACCCTACCAAAAATATTCCACGCAGTATTATGCTATCTATTACCGGCATAGCCATTTTATACCTGGGTATGCAGACAATGATATTGGGCGTATTGCCATGGGAAACAGTAGCAAAATCAGACTTTGTGGCAAGTGTGTATTTTGAGCATATTTATAATAGCCATCTTGTAGGACAGGTAGCTACAATGCTCATTCTCGTAATAGCATTAGCTTCTTTGTTCTCTGCCATACTTGGTTATTCGCGCATCCCATACGCGGCCGCGCTGAATGGTGATTTCTTCAAGGTGTTTGCGAAGGTGCATCCGAAGCACAAATTCCCGCATATTTCTCTGCTGGCTATTGGAGCGCTTGGGTTTGTATTCAGTTTATTATTCAGGCTTGGTGAAGTGATTTCTGCTATTCTTATGATGCGGATATTGATACAGTTTGTATCACAGTCAGTTGCATTGATAGCGTGGCATTACCGAAAGAAAAAGGAAGAAATGCCCTACAAAATGCCGCTATTCCCATTGCCAGCTATCCTTAGCATCCTGATATGGATGTTCATATTTTTCAGCAATGAAATGAAGTTTAAGATTTATGCGCTAGTGATTATTGTGAGTGGTGTTGTGGCTTATTATATTCGTAAGAGTCTTACCAAATCTGCATGAGAAATTTTTTATATTTTTATTCATAAATATCTCTTCTATGTCCTGCCGCTAGTATAAGAACTGTAAGGATCGCATCGTGTATATCATATACAATGCGGTAATCACCCTGCCGAATCCGATAACCAGCTTTACCTTTTATTTTTTTTATATCCGGAAGGACGGGGATTTTGAGCCAAATTGAGAATACTCTTTTTAACACGGCTATAGTCCGGTTCGGGAATTTTTTCAAGTTGCTTCTCAACTTGTTTTTCAATAAGCAGCCGATACATTAATGACGTTTGCGTTTTTGCTCTACGGCTTTAAACATATCTGCGGCAGGGACAAATTCCTGCTTACGAGCTTTAGCTTTATCATACGCTTTTATACAGGCATACTCATCCAATTCTTCCATCATTTTATTGTAATCTTTTAAAGGCAATACTACTGCTACCTTGTTGCCTACAGCATCTGTGATAAATTGATTCTTGCTTATCATTTTATTTTCACATTATTTATTACAAATATAGGTTTTCTTTGAATTTTCATCCTTGCATTATTTTATCACCACAGACCTCATGGAAATAGATGCCATATCAAACTGTTCGTTGAAGTAGGTGATCTTTTCATTTTTTTGCTGGAGGCCAAGTATATAAAATAGCGGCAGCAAATGATCATAAGAAGGGTGCGCCATTGTGGCTGTGGTGCCAAGAATTTTCTGGTAATCAAGTATTGATTTATGGTCGCCTTTATCCATCCATTCTGTAAATTTTTTATCAAATTCCAAAGCCCAGTCATAGACTTTATTACCACCGCTCCAGTCCACTTTCCCGAGGTTGTGTACCAGGTTGCCGCTGCCTATTATCAGCACGCCTTTATCTCTGAGCTTTGATAATTGCTTCCCTATTTCATAATGGTAGGTAGGCGGTTGGTCATAATCAAGGCTTAATTGAAAAACCGGGATATCTGCAGCCGGGTACATGGGTAGCAGCACGCTCCATGTCCCATGATCCAGTCCCCAGCTATCATCTGTTTGTATATGGCTGTAGATAACCAGTTGTTTGGTAAGGGCAGCCATTTCTGGTGAGCCGGGAGCAGGGTATTCCTGCTCAAAGAGTTTTTTAGGGAAACCGCCAAAGTCATGTATCGTTTTGGGTTGGCTCATGCCTGTAACTTTAGTGCCGCTGGTGATCCAGTGAGCAGAGACAGAAAGTATTGCCTGGGGGCGTGGCAATGCTTTGCCCATAGCCTGCCAGCTTTTATGGTAATTATTGTCTTCAATAGCGTTCATTGGGTTGCCGTGTCCAATAAACATGATGGGCATTCTCTCAGAAGGGAACAAATGATTTCCTAAAGCGCTTAAAGCGGATAATGTAGACATACCTGTTATTTGTGTGATGGCCAATATGCCACCAGCTTTTAATAATGTTCTCCTGTGCATAACGCTAATCAAAAATACACATTCTTATAAGCAAAGTTACATGTATGTACATTTAATTAAAAATTGCTCCAGTTATCCAGTTATAACTAAACATTATAAACCCTTTTCTATAAATTTATGGCTGTATGGCAACCAAAACCAATAAGGCACATATTGCTCATCTTTCTACAGATAAAAAACTACTACCATTACTGCAAACAGTGGAGCCTTATGAGTTAAAGAAAAGAAAGAACGTCTGTCTCCGTCTATGTGCATCTATTATGAGCCAGCAATTATCAACCCGGGTGGCAGAGGTTATTTTTAAACGTTTCCTCGAATTGTATGACGGTAATGAACCCACTGCACAACAGATAGTTGATATGCCTTTTGATAAGTTGCGGGCAATAGGCTTATCAAACGCAAAGGTGGGTTATGTGCAGAATGTAGCAAAGTATATACTGGAGCATAAGGCAGATGATAAAATGCTCAATAGAATGAGTGATGAGGAAGTGATTGCTTTCCTTACACCTATAAAAGGTGTAGGCAGGTGGACGGTAGAAATGCTGCTCATGTTTACACTCGGCAGGGAAGATGTATTTGCGGTAGATGACCTGGGCATACAGCAGGCTATGGCAAAGGTATATAAACTGGATGTGAGCGATAAAAAGCAATTGCGTGAAAAGATGCTGAAAATATCAGCAAAGTGGGTGCCATATCGTACCTATGCCTGTTTTTATTTGTGGAAGTATAAAGATACAAAGTGAGCGTCAGGCTCGCAAAAGCGAGAAGCCGCAAAGAATATGTTAAGGCATTTTTTATTATTAAGCGCAAAGTGCAGCTGTGAAGAATGAAAGATTACTATAAAATACTGGGCGTAGCAACTTCTGCTTCACAACATGAGATAAAGAAAGCGTATCGCGCCCTTGCGTTTAAATATCACCCTGATAAAAACCCGGACAATTCGTTATCGGAAGCCCAATTTAAAGACTTACAGGAAGCGTATGCAACCCTCTCTGTTGCGTGGAAGCGGGAGAGCTATGATGACGAACGCTGGCTATCCGGCATGGGTGGGAAGACACAATATAAAGAAGCTATAACCCCTGCATGGTTGTTGAAAATATGTATGGAACTAAATGCCAGCCTTGCCGTAATGGATACGCACCGGATGAGCCAGAGGGCACTGCGGGCATATATCCTGCTGATATTGGAAGATGCTCACCTTGGTGTTTTGCTGCATTATGCTGAAAAAGATATTGATCGTGCTATTTTGAAAGAGCTGCTGAAAGCGGCATCCCGTCTGGAAGTAAAATACCTGGATGAGGTGGAGAAAAAGCTGGTTATCCTTGCGGCCGGGGATAAAGATATGCTGGATACTATTGATGCGGGTATAGAGGAAAGGATCAGGAACGACCGATGGGAAAAGTTATTGCCATTTGTTGTTATACTCATTACTTTAGCCTTATGCGTGTGCATGTACCTGTATTCCGCCCGGTAAAATCAGATTATTTGATCCGTTGCTCTTCTTCCAAGGAATGTGTTTTTTGCTCTCCGGCTTTATTACTACCAAAGTTGCAGGTAGCGGATAATGAAAACAACCTGGAAGCATATCTGTATTGTATATCAGACTTTAAATCCGGGGCATCATTATGTATGCCGTACCTGCATAGATAAAAAGGGTCATAGGCAGAACATTTAAGCAGTATCTTCTCATTTACTTTTTTCGATGCTCCGAATTCCATATACATATTGGCATCAAAGGTGGAAGTAAGCGAACTCCGTCCTTTACTATTGTAATAAGCATATGCTTCCATTTTCCAGCCCTTGCCAAAACTGAACTGAGTATTCAGATGCACTGAATAGCCATTCCATTGCACCCGCTGTTCTTTATTTAAAACTATTCCTTTCATGGTGGCATAGAATGTGCTGCCACCTGCATTCAAAGTCCACCATTTTTTTATGTCTTTGTTAAAGATAATGGCATAAGAAATATAGTTGTTTGACCCCCAATTCTGGTCTACATCATAAACGACTTTTGCAGAATCATTTGCTTGAAGCATATCGCTCAATACATTCGTAACGTTGGAAAAAGTGAGTGTGGAGATCAGCATGTTTTTATAGCTATGCTTCAGCTCTATATTGTTTGTATACTGTGGTTGCAGGTATGGATTGCCCACCTGGTAGGTATTTTGAAAGGAATAGTATGTAAAGGGGTTTAGCTGGTTATAAGAGGGCCGTTCTATTCGCCTGCCATAATTCAGTTCAAACTGGTTATCTGTATCTTTTTTGTAAGTAATATAGGCAGTCGGAAATGCTGAAATGTAATTCTTGCTGAAACTTACATTGTGCACGTATTGCAGGCCGGTTGCATTAGTTTGTTCAGCTCTCAGGCCTATATGTGTTTCCCATTTTGGGCCAAGGTTCCTACTAAGTGCCACATATGCCGCATTGATATTTTCTTTATACACAAATCTGTTACTACTGCCTGTATCATTTATCCAGCTATTATTGCTATAAAGCAAGAATGCAGGGTTATAGTCTGTATTTACCAGGCTGCGCTTCACTCCTGTTTCCAGTTTCACTTTATTTTTAAAGGTGTTTGTATAATCTGCCTTTGCACTATACACATTGATGTCCAGGAGCTGGTGATTACTTGATATAAGGGGATCGACCAGGGGTTGCATTTGGTCATTGTATGTTGTGTTTGTAATGTCTTGGTGCGAACTTTTGTTAAAAGAAAGAGCATCAATATTTATATCCAGGGTACTTTCCTTGCTGAACTTATGAGTAATGTAAGCATTCGCAGCAACATTTTTCCTGATAAAGCCATCCGGGCTGGCTATCTGGTTGTAGGTGATGTTATTGTTGGAGAGGTCAGTATTAGTAGCTGCTATAAAAATATTATTGGTATTTGGATGATAGGTAGTGCTGATATTTGTGCCAATTGTTGTTTTTTCAGTGAGGTCATAATCAGCAGTTACTCTTAATGCAGTATTGCTGAATCTTTCCTTTGGCGTGGAGTGGAAATAACTGCCACTCGTAATATTTTCCGTTTGGGCATCTTTATAATATAGCTGCTCTGTCCAGTCTGCAAATCCTATGGCTTCCATATCACTGACATTTAAAGACAGGCTGAGCTTATTCTTTTTATAGCTGAGCAGTAAATTCTCGTTTCTATGAAAATAGATCCCATTTCCGTATGCCAATGTTATGTTGCCATTCCAGCCCTGCTTTTTATTTTTTTTAAGATTCACATTTATTACACCTGTGTTTCCTGCTGCATCATACTTTGCGCTTGACTGTGTTATCAGCTCTATCTGCCCTATTTCATCTGCTGATATTGTTTTTAGATAATCGGCAAGGTCATCACCTGAAAGATAAGTTTGCCGGTCATCTATTAATACCAGCACACCTTGTTTGCCATTCATAGATATAGTACCGTTCAGGTCTACAGTGACACCCGGTAGCCTTCGCATTAATTCCAGTAAGTTGGCCCCGGCTGTGGTTGCTGACCCTTCAATGTTTACGGTAGTTTTACCCATGCTCATTTCTATAAATGGCTTTTTGGCCGATACAGATACTTCGTTAAGCGTTACACTGTCTTTTATAAGCGGCATGGGGCAGTCGTATTTTTTGTTATCACGCACTTCTATTTTTTGAGTACCATTTTTATATCCCAGAGCATTTGCGGTAACCAAGTAATTTCCCTGCGTGATATTCTTTATTGAAAACAGGCCGTTATCGTCAGTTACCTCTGACCTGATCCATGATGAGTCCTGCGCGTTCAACAATGAGACTGTAGCAAACAGTCCTTTCCCTGCATCAGCGACCTTGCCGGATATGCTTGCTAATTGGGCACTACTGTTGTTGTATAAGGCCGATAAAATAAGGGACAGGATAGAGACGTAATAGCGCATTTGTGTGTTTTATTATGGCTCAAAAGTATCCGGCTTATTGATGTCATGTATAAAGATTAACCATAATTAACGCAAGCGGCCAACCCCTGAGGATTGGCCGCTTGCTATTTAAGTGCTCTTGTTTTTAGTTCAAACTCCTGAAGTCAACGGGCACTAATTTGCTCACACCAGGCTCCTGCATGGTTACCCCATAGATCACATCTACGGAAGCCATTGTCTGCTTGTTGTGTGTCACAATGATGAACTGCGAATTGTCTGAGAATTTGCGGATCATCTGCGTGAATTTGCCCACATTGGCATCATCCAGTGGGGCGTCCACTTCGTCTAGTATACAAAATGGCGCTGGCTTAATGAGGTAGATGGCAAACAGGAAGGCCGTAGACGTAAGCGTCTTTTCTCCGCCTGATAATTGGGTAAGTGTGCTTGGCTTTTTACCCTTTGGCTGGGCATATATTTCTATATTGCTATCGGCCATATTTTCAGGATCTGTAAGGCGCAGGTCGCAATTGTCATCTTCAGTAAAGAGCGCTTTAAATACCTGCACGAAGTTTTGTCGTACCAGGTCAAAGGTTTCGCTGAATTTTGTATTGGCAGTATTTTCTACTTCTTCTATCGTCGAGAGCAGGGATTCTTTTGCATTTACAAGGTCATCACGCTGGGTAGCAATAAAGTCATTGCGCACCTTCATTTCGGTATATGCCTCTATCGCTGTAGGATTTATCTCGCCCATATTCTCCAAGCGTTTTTTCATCTTTTCCGCATCCGTTGTCAGTTCCTCTATGGTCTGTGTGCCGGTACGGGGCTGGTCCAGTATTTCATCCAGTACTACTTTGAATTCTATTGCAAGGCGCTCACTCATACCGGCTACCTGCACTTTCATGGTGCCCAGTTTTTCCCTAATGCTGCTCAGCAGGGCTTCTGCATGTTCTTTCTCCCTGCGTTTCTGATTTAGCTGTCCTTCTTGTGCGGTTATACCGTTGCGCATTTCATAATAAGCCCTATCTTTCTCGTTCAGTATGTGCTCTTCGCTTTCTTTGCGGCTCAACAATTCATACAACTCATTATCTCCGCTATGCAGGTTTTTTTCAGTTTCTGCCAGTTGGGTATTTATTTGCTGCAATTGTTCGCTGTTGCTTGCTATCTGGCGTTTCAGGTCGCTGAGCTGATTATTACGAAATTGTAATTCCTGTTTCAGATTGTCCAGCTTGCTGTGCTGGCGTGTATAGTTGATATTGTGCTGGTTATATTGGTGTGTTACCTGGTTAAATGCCTGCTCCACTGCTGCAAATTCTGCCTCTGCGCTTTGTATGTTAGCCTGTAGCCCCTGCAATTCTTCAGTAATTGATTCCAGTACCTCACGGGTATCACGTATATTCTCGTGTGTATCCTCCAGTTGTTCCTGTATTTCCTGTATCCGTTTATCTCCTGTCTGGTTCAGGTGCTCATAGTTTTCTATCCGGTTGTCCAGGTTCACGCTATGGTTTTGCATGCGGTTTATTTCCTGGCGTGTCTGTTCTATGGCTTTGTCATTCAGCGCCTGGTTAAACCCGGTGATCAGCGTTTGGGTATCAGCAATATATTGTTTCAGTTCGGTGGTAGTGGCGATGAGTTCCTGTATTTCTTTGGCCAGGCGTTCCAGGTTTTTTGCGCGGCCTATTTTATTACCTTCAAACAATCCTATAGAGCCGCCGCCCAGTGAGTATTTTCCACGTATCATTTTTCCTGTTCTTTCCACCAGCACATTACCATTTCCGGGTGTTATTTGTGTTATATCGGCGCCTTCGTTTGTAATGTATACATGGCCTAACAAATGTTTTGCCAGCTCTGCATATTGATCATCCACAGTAACTACATCTAATGCCGATACTGAACTTTCAGGGATTGCTGCAGCCTCTTGTTTATAGGTACTTAAATGGTCAAGAATAAAGAAATTGGCTTTACCTTTTTTATTGGTATCGAGGAGTTTTACTGCCTGTACCGCCTCGCTCGTATTGTTTACAATATAGTAGTTAAGATAGCTGTCCAACACATTTTCCAGCGCAGTGCGGTATTCGTTTTTTACTACAAATACATCAGAGAGCAGCGGCGCAGTATTATTCCATTCCTTATTCTTTTTCAGGAATTTAATACTATCCGGGTATCCCTCCAGGCTGTCCACCAGTGATTTTAGCAGGTCATGTTCATTTCTGCGGCTATCCAGTTTACGGTTTTCTTCTACCAGTTTTGCGCGCAGGGTTTCCATTTGTTCCTGGCTCTGTAATATTTTAGATTTTACTTCCTCGTGTTTTGCTATAAGGTCTTGAAGTTCTTCTTGTTTATCGTTGAGTTTTTCTTCTGTATCTTTTCGCTCATCGCTCAATTGTTTTACCAGTGTGCCGCGCTGTGCCATTTCGCCCTGCACCTGTTGCATGCTGCGTTGCAGATTCATTACAGATGAGTCTGCGATAGCTACTTTCTTTTCTGCTTCAAACTGGCTGCGCTGCCTTTGCTGGTACTCATTACGCATTTTTTCCAGCACCTGTTTCTTTGCGTCAAATGCCGCACGTTTTTCATCTACGGTGTTGCGCAGTGTTTCCAGCTCGCTTTTTATTTTTTCAAGCGTAGCTGTTTCTTCTGTTATTTGCTTTTCTGAAAAAGCGATAGACTCTTCCAGTTTTTGGGATTGTCCACCAGCACCGGACAGGAAATCGCGCAATGTTTTCTCACGTTCTTTCAGATGTTCCAAGCGTTGTGCTGCCAGTTTCTTATCACTCTCCAACTGGCGCACCCTGTTTATCAGTTCATTAAATTGTTTTTGCAGCTTGCTCAGTTCCTGTTCTTTTTCTATCAGCTTCACTTTTTGCTGCTCTACGCTTGCTTCCTCTGTGGCTACCGCTGCTTCCAATTGTGTTCTCCGGTCTGTCTCCGTATCGTGCTGCTCGTTGAGAGTCTTATATTGTTCATTAAAATGCTCCAGTGATGCTTTTGCCAGTTCCACACTTACTTCTTTATACTCGCCTTTTATGGCAAAGTAGCGTTCTGCCTTTTTAGCCTGGCTTTCCAGTGTGCGCAGGTTATTACCTATCTCAAACAGCAGGTCTTCGATGCGGGCTATATCCAGTTCCGTAGCTTCCAGTTTTTGCTTTGCTTCTTTTTTGCGGGTTTTATAGATAGATATTCCGGCGGCCTGTTCCAGCATCCTGCGGCGGGCTCCATCCTTATCCTTGATAATATCATCCACCATGCCCAGCTCTATGATGGCATAGGAGTCATTGCTCACACCGGTATCGAGGAACAGGTTATGAATATCTTTCAGGCGGCAGCTTACGTCGTTGAGGCGGTATTCACTCTCCCCGTTTTTATAAAACTTTCTCGTAATAGTAACAGTGGTGAATTCGGTTGGCAGCAGGTTGCGCGTATTCTCAAAGGTGAGCGATACCTCTGCCATGCCGGAAGCATTACGTGTGCGTGAGCCGTTGAAAATCAGGTCATCAAGATTATCAGAGCGAAGCGCTTTTATTTTATGCTCACCTATTACCCAGCGTATTGCATCTACAATATTAGATTTGCCGCACCCGTTCGGTCCCACAATCCCCGTGATGGGGTTATCCAGTATGATATGGGTTTTGTCTGCGAAAGACTTAAACCCTTTTATCTCTAATGATTTTAATTTCAATGCAAAAAAATTTAGGAGGGAGACAAAGATAGCCTAAAAACCAAAAGCGTGTAAGATGAAAATATTATATATGTTGTTTTCTGCTGTCTGAACCTCAGATTAATCGTGATTAAGCTGATTGCCTGTTTTCAATTAAATAAACAACTACTTATTTAAAATATTCGCATTTTTGCAAAAATATTTGGAATGGAATATCAACATTCAGGCTTGACTGGGGATATTATTGTCGCAGCAATGGAAGTACACAAAGAATTAGGGTGTGGATTCCAGGAAGTCATATATCAACGTTCATTAGAAGCCGAATTTACTATCCGGCGAATGTCATTTTCAAGAGAAATCGAAATAATCGTACATTATAAAAATATAGATGTAGGTGTTAGAAGAGTAGATTTTCTCGTAAATAATATTATTTCTGTTGAATTAAAGGCAGTGACGCATTTAGAAGATGTGCATCTTGCGCAAGCATTAAACTATCTGGAAGCATACAATCTCGAAGTTGGATTACTTTTGAATTTGGGAGCCAAAAGATTAGAAGTAAAGCGCTTATATAACAAACGGTTTAATCCCTATAAGATTAATGAAAAATGATTTTGGAATAAAAAACAAGAACCTCAGATTAACTACGATGAATCTGAGGTTCAGGACAAAATATAATTCAACAAAAAATCAGATATTCAGTAAAAAAACAGAACAATCAGTTTAATCACGGTTAATAAGAGATTCAGACAAACACACAACATGAAAATAAGAGCCATAGTAACAGGCGCCACCGGCATGGTAGGCGAGGGTGTATTGCATGAATGTCTGCTGCATCCGGATGTGGAGCAGGTATTGGTGATCAACAGGAAGCCCTGCGGCGTATCGCATCCTAAATTAAAAGAGGTGATACATGGGGACTTCTACAACCTAACTTCGGTAGAGGAGCAGCTAAAAGGATATAATGCCTGTTTCTTTTGCCTGGGTGTATCTGTTATTGGCCTGAAAGAAGAACAATACTACAAGCTCACTTATGAGCTTACCATGAATTTTGCTACTACTGTTTCCCGGCTCAATCCTGGAATGACATTTTGTTACGTATCCGGCTCCGGTACAGACAGTACCGAAAAAGGGAAAAGTATGTGGGCAAGAATAAAAGGTAAAACGGAAAATGACCTGATGAAGCTACCTTTCAGGCAGGCATATATGTTCCGCCCCGGATTGATGAAAGCTACAGCGGGGGCAAAGAATACGCTCAAATATTATAAGTACTTCAGTTGGTTATACCTGCTTCGGCCGCTTTTCCCCGGTTTTATATGTACTCTGAAAGAAATAGGGCTTGCTATGACCAATACTGTAAATAAAGGCTATCCTAAAAAAGTGCTGGAAGTAAAGGATATTGTAGCGCTGGCAAAGACGTAGTGAAGTAACTACTTTTTTACCTGCATCTTATTGCGGGTAAGGTATGCCTGTAATGACTGGCTTATAGCATTTTTCCCTGACACTACATTGTTCAGGTCATTGGCCACTAGTTTTAGCTGGCCATTAATATTGTCATTAGGTGTCATCTCATTATACTCTTCAAATGGAGTATACACATCAGAAACAACGGTAGCCTGGTTAGATAAATATACCTCTTCGCTGTCTATCAGGTTTTGAGAATCCTGCCTCACTTGCATGTTGGCAATGATTGCCCTGTTCCTGCTGAGAAATTGCCCGATTTTTATTCTGGATGGCTGTAGCCGTGTAAAGTTCTTATCCCTTGTACTCATATATAACAACTGGTGCCACTCCCGTGTTAGCTTATCAAGCGTATCATTTGTTGCTGTTATTTGTGTATAAACCAGCAGCCTTTTTTTTACAGGAATATAGTCACAGGAGGAGTAAAAAAATACGCTAAAAACAAGCAGTACCAGCATTATTCTTAGCATAGTTTTTTTTATTCAAATTTACAAAAATCATAGAAAAATCAATTCCGCGGTAACCGGATTCACAATACCCATGCCTGCGTAGGCGGGCATAAAAATAATCGTTTCGTTGTTAACTAAAATTAAAATACTATTATTGTCTTTTATATGAAGGCTTTTTTTTTCTTAATATTCTTTTCTTTTTTTGTGTTTGAATCGCTTGCCCAATCCAAAGAGCTGACACTAACCGGTATTATTTCATTAAATACAGGCGAAGTTTTCCCCTACAAAGTTATTTTAACAGAGTCTGAAGGTATAGTAAAAGGTTATTCCTATACCTATAAGGAGCCCAATGATACAAAAGCAGCTATAAAGGGCGTCCTCGACCGGCATTTGCATACATTAAGTTTCAGAGAAACGGATATTGTTTATTCGCATGGAGTCCAAACCAAAGCATTTATGTGCCTGGTAAATGCGGATCTTAACTATGTTAATGGCCAGGGAAATATCCTCACTGGCCCCATTACCAGC